>ENA-OPYX01000438-OPYX01000438.1-human-gut-metagenome-genome-assembly--contig:-NODE-438-length-24354-cov-5.001032_pt1 | contig 24354 bp, 15 predicted proteins | sample MGYA00242639_ERZ504486 | MGnify/ENA primary metagenome ERZ504486 (study PRJEB26092, sample SAMD00036296) | human gut metagenome | host: Homo sapiens | study: EMG produced TPA metagenomics assembly of... | reverse complement strand
AGTTCATTTTGCATCATTATAGTTCTTATATGAGTGAGTTATTTGTAATAATAACAAATATCAAAGGAGAGTTGTTTCAAAATGCGTAACTAAACGGACAGACCGCTACTTGTAATCAGTAAATATTCAAAATAAAAAGAGGCGTAATACTGAATATGAAATACAGCCTACACCTCTTCGATTGAAGAAGAAAAAATCAATCAACCATAACTCCCCAATCAATCTTCGGGCACATAAATAATTTCCCCATTATCCAATTCGTATGCAATCCCCACCTTTCTACCCTTCTTTCCGCTTTTGGCATCCTGATCCTCAGAAGGTGTATAGCGGTTTATCTTCTGCCCTTCCTTGGTTATAATTTCCATGTTTTCCTTACCCGGATTCTTCACCATCGTAAAATCCTCCTGACTAAACATTTCAGTCATATTATAACGGGTAACCAAGGCTACCATTAACGCTACCGCAAACACCATCGCCACATCAAACAGATTGCTGACCACGCTCATCGGGTCACTATCCTCCTCTTTTCTTAATAAATTACGTTTCATCTCAAGCTGTATGTTTTTCAGTGAGCAATTCAGAAAGGAATTCCAGATTAGTCATATCCTGCAAATACCAGCGTTGCTTCACCTGTTGAGTTATGAAACCGATGGCACTAGAAAACAGACCAACTACAGTTGTAGCAAAAGCGACTTGCATATTGTATGCCATAGAAGCGATATCACCAGTAGAAAGTCCCACCAAAGCAGGTCCCATTGGAATCAATGTACCCATCAATCCAAGCATCGGTCCCATCTTGGTCAATGTTTTTGAAATAGCCAAATCCTTATCAGCAGTAATTTCAAAATCAGCCAACAGGCGCTGCACATGTGCCGGACGGTCTTTTGACTCCAACACCCGACGGATATACGCAATGACCAACGAGTTCGACTTCACAGGAAGTTTGCCTTCCAATTCGGGCAAAGTATCTATAGTCAGTGTATCAAGCTGTTGACGCAACAACGCATCCGTACGCCGAATAGCCAGATACTGCCCGAAAAAACTGCCTATCAATAATAGCGAACGGATGAAAAGAATAATAAGCAATACAACAACAGGGACTAAAAGTCCGTTCGAAATCCAAAACAGAATGTCTGATATAAGATTCATAATGTCAGTAAGTTTTAAATGTTTGTTTTTATTCGTCTATATTTATATATAACCAATCCAATGAGTCCTCCACCTGCCAGCATAATTATCAAGCCGGTCAATGCCCCCCAATCCACCTCGCTTACACCTGTTACGGCGGTACGACCATTTACAGTAGCAATAATTCCCAATATGGCGGTCAATGCATTAGTGAGGAACAATAGCTCCAACCGTAATTCCTTTTCCGGCAAAAGATAACGAAGAAACAATGTGCCTGCAGAAATCAATATCAATACACCTGCCGCCATACTCCATGCGACAAGAGAAAAGGAAACACCCGGAAAAGAGAAGATAAGATATACCAATCCGCTAAACAAGACAGGAAATATCAAATCCCGGAACCAACGTAAAGCACGGTAAGCCAAAGAGTACGTTCTTAACAGGCCCTGTAGTAAGCACATGAACAGCCAACATACAAAAAGCCATCTGTAAGGCAACTTCCACTGTAAGCACCACCGAAGTGTCAAGCATCAATTGGACATTTGCCAACCAATCAGCAATCTGTGTCTTAGACTGCTGAATAGCATATGGCCACATCAGTCCCACAAAGAGGGTGGCTACAACAGCTATTGCTGCAACCGATCCTCGTTTACGAAATGTCTGTTTCATCATAAAATTGAAACAGACCAATATCATAAGAACAACTACAACTGTTTCCATAGCCTGTTATTCCTGCATTTTTTTACGGCGACAACGCACCAATACAATTAAAACAAGAACTGCAGCCACCACTACAACACAAACAACAGTATTGCTTACCGTATTCGTCTGTTGTTCCGTACCGACTGTATTCATCTCTTCTTTTTTCATCACCATACCCTTTTGCTCTTTTGAAGCAGCAACTTCACGTATCTGACTGATGTTTTCCTTATACCGGGATGCAGTCTGTGCATCCGTTTTAGAAGCTATGAACTGACGTAATTTAGCATTATCACAAACAAAACCAGAACAAGACGGTTTATATTTATTCACCAAATCGGTATGTAGTTTGGCAATATCCGCTATCTGTTGCCCGCTAGCCTGCCACATTCCTTTACGGATAGTTTCCATCATTACCGCAGTCATTTCTTCCAAAGCGGCAGGGTTCTGCTTTTCAAAATAATCCTGCACTCCCAAGTTAAATTTATCCTTTACATACACATCATATATCTCATTCCACATTTCCTTATCAACAGCCTGAGGTTTCATGACATTCCAACCATACGTATTTTGCACAATCTCAGCAAAAGTATTAGCTGCGCCGGCCTCCCCTTTCATTTTTTCCTTAATATAAGCAGGATTGAATATTGTGGTACGGCTCTCTATACCAATAGCTTCTTTCACCTCTTGCATACGGGCATTGTTACGGTTACGATAGTCGCTCAGATACGCATCAGGATCTTTACCGGTCACATTACGGACAGCAAGATTCATACCTCCCATAAACTCATACACATGATCCAGACTTAATGCACCCCATGTATTGCTTTGACGTGGCTGAATAACCGCATCCGTACGTGTCAAAGCAGCTTCCAAAGCAAATTGGCGAACAGTTTCCCAATTCTTTTCACTACCATAAAAAGCACCCATATTATTCAAATAAACATCGGCGATTTCCTTTTCACTTTCCCAACGGTCACCAGATTGCACCATACTTTGTATACCCGTACCATAATTACCATTCACTCCTCCGAACACACGGAAAGTAGACATTTCACGGGCCTCTTTTGGAGTCAGACCTTTTTCTATTAATACACGTTCAGCTTCCACAACACCTGCCGCCACTTGATTTTCAAATTGATCCTCTTTAGCATTGGCAGCCATCTCTACGGCACGGTTGATAAGGAACAGGCGTGAAGCGGCAATATCTCTCAACTGCCCGCTAGTTTGCACCACAACATCAATACGAGGACGCCCCAATTCTGCCGAAGGGATCAAACGAAGATCCGTCACGCGTCCGAACGTATCACGAATAGGCTCTACACCTAACATATACAATACCTGTGCAATAGTAGCGCCACCGGTTTCTATAAATTCTCCACTCCATAATGTATAACTTACTTTACGGGAATAGAGTCATTATGACGACGACGATACATTTCGATAGTATTGTCAGCCAATTGTTTCCCTTTCTCCCATGCAGATTCCGACGGAGTTTCTTCAGCATTGATAGCAAAAAGATTTCGTCCCGTAGGTAAAGTATTAGGATTGGCGATAGGATCGCCACCCGGTGAAGGTTGTGTATATCCTCCATTCAACGCATTAACCATAGAGGTCAATTCTCTTTCCGGACTTTCCAAAAGAGCACTCTTATAATTACCCACATTCTTCAAAGTGCGTTCTACTTCCATGACAGCCAAAGCAAAATTTATCTCCTCTTTAGAGTATTCTTTTTTCTTGGACATCATAACTTTCATCATCGCTTCCATGCCTCCGAATTTATCACTATCCGCTTTTTCACGTTTTCCTCGAGAAGTTGTTTTCATTGTAACCGTATCTTTGGCCAGTGTATTCATACCTACAGCATGGCTCTTGTACATTCCTGTTTCCATTTTCTTTAAAGCTTCAGGGCTTGCACCCATTCTTTTTGCAAGTTCCATAGCTTTCTCAGGATTCATACCTTTCGCTATTTCCTTCATTTTCTCTTTCATTGACTCAGATATGCTATTCCTTTTCGAACGTACGCTTTGGTCAGCCTGCATTATTCCACCGCTCATATCAGCATGTGTTTTAGCCTCAGCCGGAGCCTCTTCAGCTAATGCCATCATCATGGCCATCATGCCTTGGGGAGTATTACGGGATTTATTGATTTCATGTGCTTTAGCAAGTTCATCGGAAGTAATGCCAGTAATACGACAAATCAATTCGTCAGAAACCAACGACGGATCAGCCAATAAACGAGTGACCAAATCACGTGCAGGTTCCAAATAACGTTGAGTAAAAAGAGTGCGATGTTTCTCTACCTGTCCGTCCGCACGATTACGTAGTTTATCTAATGCCAACAGACTATAGGCTATCGGCTCGGTAGCCATAGCATACACACTGGAAGTAATACGAATGGGTTCATAAGGAATCCCCATTGTATACAACTGACCTGTAATCTTCTCATTTGCCAGTTCCTCTGCAAAATTTTCTATACGCTGAATATCTTCCTCGGCATAAGGAACAGTAAGAAGACTATCCAATTCCAATTCACGATGGATGCCCAGTTTCACCGTGAGTTTCTTTACCGCCAATGAAGCACGGTTCAAAGCGTCTTTATTTCCGGTAGACAGTACAGCCTGCCCATCGGCCGGAAGTAAATTATTGTATGTTTTGACAGCCTCAGTCAGTTCACGATAAATGGTGCGGACACTACTTTCCATAAAAGGTGGAGTAAGATAAGATTGCAATCCCGCATACGAACGACGCTTAGCAATCATCCCTTCACCTACATTGCCGATGGAATAAATATAAAAAATGAGGTAATGCACCTACCAGACGGTCGGACCAGTCATTGCTGCACAAAGCAACTTGTTTGCGCGGAGTGAACTCTAAACTGCCATGAGTACCGAAATGAATCAACGCATCAGCTTTAAATCCGAATTGTGTCCACAGATAAGAAGCAATATAAGTATGTGGAGGAGCTGCATTGGTTCCATGTACTACTTTAAATGCATTATCCCCACTACCGGCCGCATTCTGTGGCAAGAGCACCACATTTCCAAATTGCAAACGAGCTACTCCTAAACGGCCGTCGGAAGTAGTCATATATGCTCCGGGAAATTCACCATTGGCAGCTATTACTTCGGCATACATTTCAGGACGAATGGATTTCTTTATCCAACTCTCATATTGTTCTTTTGTTATGAGTTCGGGCTTGCCGGTTTCCATAAACCGATCAAAAGCTCCTTCGGCATACGAACCAAATACGGCTCCTTGAGATTGTATCATCTGTTCCAATTCTTTCGAAGAGGTAGGCAAACCGTCCACCTTGTAGCCCTCGCGTTTCATACGCTGCAACAAGTTATAAAGTGAAGGAACCACTTCCATACTACCCGCAGTCAGTGCATTCTGACCAGGACCTTTATAATAATAAATAGCAACGCGTTTCTCACTATTGGGTTTACGCTGCAGAGCAATATAGTTATTAACTGTTTCTACAAAAGTTTCCAAGCGTTCTGGAATAGCATAAGCGTGTTGCAAACCCTCCTCATCCTTATAATGTCCAAAAAGAGCGAACGGACGGATAGCTCCATCTATCTCGGGAGTAACAATACTTTGTGACATAAAGCCGCCATTCATCCCCATCTTGTCCCTCTCCCACTCCTCTACCAAGCGATTTACATTCAATGGAGAGAAAAGCGGTATATTCTGTTTCGCCAGATAATCTACAATAGGTTCACCCATACGTCCATGCGCCATATTGATAATAGCAGACGGACGGACAGAATCAATTCCATGGTTCTGAATAAAAGAATGCATGGAACGTATAGGATAAACCATATTGCCTGTTTCCTCCAATTTAGCAATAAGTCCGGAAGGTTCACCCATCGGACCGGTCACAATAATACGCGGAGCATTCTCTTTCCACAAACCGTTGTTTTGCAGAAAAATATTGTATCCGGCTACCGTATTGAAACCCAACTCTTCGTCTTCGGGACTCTTTGGGTTCATGTGATAAAGCACATCATCGGCACGTTTCACTACGGCTTCCGGTTCAGACACAGAGAATCGTTTTTTATCAATATACACACGTACATAGTTCAGCATACTGCGATAGTTACGACGTCCTCCATTAGACAGATAATGTTTCAATGTATCCGCTTGGATGGAATCCAATGAAATAATCTTGTTTGCAGGATTGGTAGCGGCAGTAGTCAATATCGGAAGACCACCATCGGCCGCCTTTTGTATTTGCGCACGTTGCTCTTCAGTAATCCTTAATCCCATGGCATTGATAAATATCATATCATAACTGGTCAATCGGTTCAGGTCATCTGTGCTCAGTTCACTGATTTTAATAAATGAGTTGTCATTAGCCTTAGATATCTGCCCTAAACTGATTACCTGATAGTTGATGAAAGCCACTTTAGTTGCACTGAACCAAAGATTCCATACACCAAACAAAAGCAGCAAGATGACTGCTATCCCTCCTCCAATCAGTAATTGTTTCTTCTTCATATCTTTATTTAAATCACGTAGTTTATTTAGTATTAGCAGCCAAATTTCATTTGAATAATTGTTCTATATTTAATGATAAACCGGCTGAAAAAGTTGTTCCTTTAGTAGCAGGCGAATTATTATAATAACGGGAAGGAACATAATTAAACAAGTTGTCCACCGCCAAAGTCATATCAACACCTTTCCATACTTTTTGAGACAACGTAAGCTTCCACATTGTATACGCCGGATAGGTCACCTTCTCAGTTTCTTCATAAGAAGTGTTCGACGTATATTCCTCCGTATTCACCTTGGAAAGAAAACGTCCGTTCAAAGCAATATTAAACGCATAGTTCTTCCAATGCTTGTCATACTCAAGACGGACAGTAGCCGTATGCGGGCGAGTACTTGAAATGACAGGTTGCCCTTTCTTGATATTCTCATGTGTATAAGCATAAGATAAACGTGCCGACAGTCCACAAGGATATTTGGCGGAAGCATTTGCCTCGGCACCAGATATCTTGATATTTGATATATTGGTATATACCTGTCCTTTCAACGCCTCACTCCATGCCGTAGTGATACGATTATCAACTATATTATAGAAACCTGTCACCGTCAAATTATAACGACCTTTAATATATTCTGCCGAAAGAGAAAAATTATGGCTGGTTTCAGGCTTCAAGTCAGGATTACCATAAATCATAAAAATACTTGCCATATCAAAATTCATATACATTTCTTTCAAAGTAGGAGCTCGGAAACCACCAGCATAGGAACCTCTCAATGAACAGTTTCCTATTTTATACATCAGTCCTAATTTGGGAGAGAAATGATTAATATCGGAATCTGAATAATAATCAAAACGTAATCCTGTGATGACATTGAAATATTTCGTCGGGTTCCAGTCAAACTGTGCAAAGCCGTCCACTGTATACTGATGTTTACTTCCATTATTGGCAAACTGATAGGACATTAAATAATCACGCATATAATCACCACCCACGGTGAGAATATGCTTACCGACAAAAGTATGATTATAAAAAGTATGAACCGAATGTTGTACATTACTATAATCACGTACATCATTAGCATCTTGCGGCAAGTAGTCGCTCTTATCATACTGGTCGAAAGAATAAGCTATTTCCAGATCCTTATCTTTATCCAATACATAATTTCCTTTCACCCCACCACTGAAGTCGCGATAACGGTCTTTACTAGTCTGTGACTTCTCACGTTCACGAAAAAAATATCCGGCACGTGCCGTCAGTTTCAGATGGTCATTAGCAGTATAGACCAAACGTTCTTTGAAATTCCAAGTTTTATCACCATACACCTTTTTAAATGCCCAATCCTCCGTTTCCTCATTTGTTTTTCCATCTGCCAAATCTTTTTCACCTACTTGGGTATGCTGTACATTAGTCACACTATTGAATTTTCCAACATTGAAACCTATTGTTCCTCCATAACGCTGCTCATTATAAGCCCCGTAACGTCCATTGAGATTCACAGTCCAAGGCTCCGCAGGCACTTTACTTATGATGTTTACCACTCCTCCTACCGCATTCGAACCATAGAGTGAAGAAGCCGCACCTTTTACAATTTCAATACGATCCACATTGCTCATATTCAATCGGTTGTAGTCTATATTATCCAAAGTCTCACCTGCCAGACGCTCACCATCAACCAGAAAAAGTACAGCATTTCCACCAAATCCTTGCATATTGAGAGAAACTTGCTGGTCCATGGAATAAGAGAATTCAATTCCCGGCAGTTCTGCCTGAAGTAAATCTCCAATATGGGTAGCATCTACTTTTTTTATTTCATCGGCAGTAATGACACGAGTTACAATGGGAACATCTTTCAAGAGTTTCGGAGTACGGGTTCCCGTTACAACTACAGTTTCCATATTTACAGCATCTTCTTTCAGAATAAAATCAACTTTACCTGTTTTACAGACAGACACTTTATGAGTTTGCGAGATATACCCCATGTATGAAACCTGTAGAGTATATTCTCTATTATCGGGTAATTTCAACATGTATTTTCCCTGTGTACCCGTAGTGGTTCCCAAAGTTACTTTTTCTTTTACGGAGACTGTTGCTCCCGTCAGAGGTTCTTTATTTTCATCAAATACAGTTCCCGAAATAATTCGTTGTGCTGATACTGGTACCGCCATCAGCCAACACAGTATCAAGCACACGTTTCTGAGTAGTCTATGCATATCGTATGTCGGTTTACAATTCAAACGGATAAATATAATCAATAGTCATGAAGCCTTTTACACCACTAGCATTCATATAATTTGTGAGACGAACAGCCGCATAAGTTCCATCTTTCAGCTTTACCATATAAACCTTGTTTGAAAGAGTATAGGTAGGTGGCATATTACTTTTATCAACATTCAACCATTTGGATAGTTCTTCATTATAATAGGATTCCATATAAACAATATTGCCATCCATCATACCTGACATATCAATGGCTATCTTAGCGGTAGTCCAAACATCATCCACATAGACTCCTTCGGGCATCGCACTCGCATTCTGTAAAGCGGAAAAACCTGTGAAACCGGTTTCCAATACTGCTCCAGCATTGGTTTTAACATCATAACGATGAACAGCAATATCCCATTCCTCCGGTTCTTTCTGGTCAGAATCTGTCACATTCACAGAATCTACTTTTTGTGTATGGAAATCAATAAAAGTCCAACGTCTATAATCAGTAGCATCAATATAAATAGTACCCGAATGGGTAGAAGGGTCTGTTCTTATGAAACCGAATTCATTACTATCCGAAGCAGCAGGACTATCATATATTCCTTCCAAAATACCATCACATGCCGAGAATGGCAAAAGCATCATTCCCAGCATGGATATAATAAAGAGATATCTTTTCATGCTATTTAGTGCCTACAAAAGTCGCAGTAATAGCCATAGGCATGGCTCCCGGCTTTAGTGTAAAGATCAGATCAGCCTTTTCATCCTTAATCGTTCCTTGTAAACTTCCTGTATATTTTACAGAACCAACAGTTACATCAACAGCACTTTCCGGCAAAATATAAGTGACATTATCGGAGGTATGCACTTTAATTCCAGGTATAGCAATATCCGGCAATGACATCATTCCTTCACCAGCACCGCCAACTAGAAGAACTTGAACAGTTCCCCCTTCTTCCGCAGTAATTTTCACCTGACTGTCAGACGTTCCTTGATCATTTCCTGATACTGAGAGTGATAATGTTCCATTGTAAATACCAGCAACCTCCTGAGCCGGAATCACGGTATCTTCCTTTTTATCATCATTGTCACTACATGCTACTGCACACAATGCAATAGCCATCATCGCTAAAAAGTTTTTCAATTTCATAATACTTTAGTTTTATTGATTAATAGTTATTATTTTATGTTTTCAAATTTGTTGCAAAGTTACCCTTGCCACCAAGAGTACACAATACCTAAAAATTGGGGTTTTATTACTGATAATCATATACATCATAAAATACATGAGTACTTATTTTTAGGTATAAAGCCGAAAATTATCACCATTAATAGGTATTATCAGTATGTATTTCTATAACCAATTTTGTAAAAAAAAGCAAGCATGATTAAATTGACACATCATGAAATGCCTGTGAACAAGACACTTCATCATAGAACAATAGAGATTCTGACAGTACTTACCCTACTTATAGGTAGTCCGTCATTCCTTATTTACTTCTATTGTTCCCACGACACAAATAATCCATTATGCCAATGGTTGCTTTGTACTTTGAACCATACTCCCGAAGATGGGGAATACTTATATAATCGATACTTAGTAATCAGTATCACATGAGCGGCCTTATATTCGGATTTTTATTTGTAATTTCCTTATTGTTCATTGCAATAAGAAAAAGATCCTTAGATTTATCTCCATTCCAAATCACTTATTTACATTCACTCATAAAAAAAATCAGTAAACATCTTCCACTTTATAAGCTACCATCCAAAGCATCCGGCCTTAAATACCTTATAATTTCATATGTTGATAAACTCTTTCTTAAACAGAAGATTCAATTTCATATTAGCAATGATTTAGTTGCATATTCCTCCTATAGCTTTAAAACATTTTAAATATCAAGTTATATTTGTCCGGGATAGATGTATCAAAACTTTTTTTATCTTAAAATGTTTATAATGTATGGAAATGCTATTTTTACTAAAGAATTTATACCGTGATCCTCTTGCGCTATCCAGATTCAGCCAATTCAGGTGTCTTCATATAAGTAAAGGAGAGATTATCCAAAACTTGAACGAAACCCATGAATTTCAAGTTTGTTTTGTTCTAAAAGGATCATTATGCCTATTCAGAGATCATATAGAATCCATGCCTCTGATGGCAATGCAGAATGAATTTTTCTTCATCAGCAGCCTGCATCAATGTAAAATCAAGGCAATGGATGAAGTACAACTTGTCATTCATGCATGTAATATTGTGGCTCCTTATCTACATAGCAGAACAATAGAGTATCTGCAAGATATATCCATCGAAGAAGTAAAACCGGTAGAAGTCCTTCCCATTTATCCGTTAATGCGTTCCTACTTAGATTTGCTGGTCGATTACATGAAAAATGGAACAGAAATTCCCGACTTACATCGAGCCAAAGAATATGAATTGTTCTCATTATTTAAAATTTGCTATAAGAAGAATGAAATTGCCTCCATTTTCCGTGATGCGCTATCTAACGACCTTCAATTCTTCGTATCCGTCATGACACATTACAAAGCTTGCAGAACAGCCAAAGAACTAGCTGTTTTATGTGGATATAATGATACTGTTTTCACACAGTTATTCAAAAAAAACTTCCATGGAGATACACCATATCAATGGTTACAAAAACAAACATCTTATGAAATTGAATTCAAATTAAAAAAAAAGTACTTTACCCATCAAACAAATAATGCTGGACTATCATTTCAAGACTTTCTCCCATTTTACAACCTACTGTAAAAGAAATATCGGAGCTACTCCTAACGAAATACGTAAAAAAGGAGAAGAATCAAGAGATACACCTTCTCTTGAAACATATTCAGTTTCTGCAAATGATTAAACAAACATCCCGCATCCTAAAGATTATGAATATAGTTATCTCCATCATACACACTAAAGCTAATAATAAGTTTGTTTCCTGATCTCGGTATATGGATCTATTTTAAGAGTTTCTATACATCTATAATAACAAATATCACAAAACCTAATCATAATCCACCATCAATATATGGAAAACTTATCACATATACCCCTCTGTAAAATCATATAAAGCATCTACCATTTAAAACTATCCCAAAACGAACATTTAGAAAAATAGGAAACCTTTTTATGCAGATATAAAAGAAAGAACTGATTATATGCAAACAAATCTTTTAAATACGCAACTTCTTTTTAGTACCAAATATAGAACTTTGCACCCAAATAAAATGTGAATATTATTATAATGTAAATCGCACACAGCAGAATAACCTAAAATATAAAATTGCATGCCCCCCAACGATACAATATTCAATAAAGCAGAACGGAGTTTATCCAATATGTAACAACAAAGAACAATTCATTTTTAATAATTTACAGTCATGTATACAAAGAAGAAATGCAAAATTTATGTATTATCAGTGCTACTTTGCACATTTTTTTCTCGTGCAGCAGTATTGATTTTGAATTACCCCAAGGTCCTCAGGGAACCAATGGCAAATCCGCTTATGAGATATGGAAAGAAGAAGTTGAAACCGGTCATATAAACTGGCCTTCCACCCAAGTTGATTTAGCAGACTTTTTAGTTTATATAAAAGGAGAAAAAGGAGACAAAGGAAAAGATGGAATGTCTGCATACGATCAATGGAAAATCCTGATCACCCAAGGTAATGTCACCAACCCTCATGACCCTTCGCTCATTTGGCCTTCTTCAAAAAATACAGAAGCCGATTTTTGGGATTTTCTTAGCGGAAGAGACGGAGAATCACCTCATATTGGCGAAAATGGGAATTGGTATATCGGCAATAAAGATACAAAAATCAAAGCTATCGGCAAAGATGGAAAGGATGGAATTAATGGCAAAGACGGATTTTCCGCCTATGAATTATGGAAACAATCTGTTGCTGGCGGCAATATAAATTGGCCCAAAGACCAAACAACAATGGAACATTTCTTTTTATATTTAAAAGGGAAAGATGGTGAAAATGGTATTACTCCACATGTTGGTGAAAATGGTAATTGGTATATTGGCAATCGTGATACAAATTTTCCGGCTCAAGGTCAAAAAGGAGAAAATGGTAAAGACGGAACATCCCCTTATATTGGTCCTAATGGAAACTGGTGGATCAATACATCCGATACAAAAATAAAAGCTCAAGGAGAAAAAGGAAGCGATGGATTAACCCCTTTCATTAAAGACGGATACTGGTGGATAGGCACATCCAATACAGGGATTGCAGTGCAAGGTCCCAAAGGAGAACAAGGTGATAAAGGAGCGGACGGACTTACCCCGGTGATAAAAAATGGGAACTGGTGGATAGGCACCACCGATACAGGAATAAAAGCTCAAGGAGAGAAAGGAGATGATGGCGTATCTCCCCATATAGGTAATAACGGAAATTGGTGGATAGGTACTACTGATACAAGAATAAAAGCTCAAGGAGAAAAAGGAGTTAACGGAGCATCTGCATACGAATTATGGGTAAATGACGTCAAAAATGATAAAATCAAAGACAAAAATAATTCAGCATGGTCCAAAGATAAAATTACAATGGCAGATTTTTACACTTACCTCAGTGGAACAAATGGTAACAATGGAAAATCCGCTTATGAACTATGGAAAGAAACTGTAGGAACAGGCAATATGAATGATCCTAAAAATCCAGGACAAAAATGGCCTTCTGACAAAGTTTCAGAATATGATTTTTTCAATTATTTAGCTGGTAAAGACGGAATAAACGGAAGCAATGGTTTATCAGCACATGAACTGTGGAAAAATGACTTAGCTAAATTTTGCGGTACAACAGATGCACTTATTGACCACAAAAATGGTGGAGTATGGGACTGTGAAAAAAATACGTTAAAGGATTTTTATGACTATCTACACGGGAAAGATGGCAAAGACGGAGAAGATGGCAAAGACGGCAAACCCGGAGAACCAGGAAAACCGGGAACAGAAGTTACCATCATTAAGGGTATACCTAATGTTATTGCACAATATTCTCAATCAGAATATGGTGAATATGTACGCACAACTGATGGAGGTGTACTCTATAAAGTATATGATGAAACTGGACAAATCGCACCAAAAGCTCAAGTAAAAGGCATGCCGGGTATCAATGCGGAAAAAACTTACATTACCAATGAAAACGGAGAGTTTATTGTACCTAAAGAAGATTTACCCGAAATACAAGACATAAACTTACGCTGGGGAACGGTAAAAGAAGTAACCCTAGCCGGAAAGTTGCCGCAAGAATCCGCTAAAAACACATATGTTCCTAATAGAGTACGCATGAGAATGATCCTCCGCGATAATTCAAATTCATTATACGATTATCAGTATCTATATTTCTATATACAACGAAAAGTTAATCCGGAAGACCAATGGCAAAATATCCCTTCTTATTTACCTAATAGTGGTTCAAGGAATTTAGACGCATATAGAGTCTCTGACAAAAATAATCCCAACAGTATTTTGCCAGACAAAAAACTATATTCAAACCAAAGTTATAGTTCAAATAATGGAGGATATTATTACTATATTTATACCTATCGGTTCATTCAAGAAAATCCCGGAAAATTCAAAAACAATCAATCTGAATATTGGGATGGAAGTGACGTTTATTACACTGTAAAAGCTAGAGAACCTTATTATGGAGAAACTTTCCAATGGAATGGTGTTTGTTTATTAGCTCCTTATCAAATGGGACCTACGCTAAAAACATTAAAATTAAAAATAATATCCAATGGAGAAGCACCCAGTTTCTCATCTGCTGAAGGTGAATTGGATTTTTCAAAAATAGACTTTACAAGAATTTACAAATCATCGACCACACGTGTCGTTAAAGAAAATGGAATGGACTATGTAGAACCGATAGCATATACTGAAGAAGAAGCCAGCAAACTTAAAATGGCATATATCACATTCAGATATACCTCAACAGCTGGCTCACAAGAAGGATCAAGTTCTAATAACAGATCTTCTGCAGAAGTTCCAACGTTCAAAGTATTCGCACCATTTTTAAATTCATCCATATACATTGACAGTGGCAACAGTTCATATTTCTATAGATATTATCAAGGTTATCTCCGAAAAGGAAAGGATGAAAAAACATTTATTATTGAAAACTATAGCAGCTCTTATGAGTTGCCCGAAGTACAAGTTATCTATGAAGAATAAAAATATGAAGAAAATATATATACATAAAATCCATCTCATACTATGCTTTACCTCAGTATTATGTTTCGGTTTACCTATAAATGCACAACAAAATGCAAAGAATGGAGCAGCCGATAATAATAAAAAAGCATGGGAAATAGGTATAGGCGCAACCGGACTTCAAATGACACGTTTTAATGTCATTAATTTCCATACTAATAATAAAGGCGGTTACACTGTAGGTACTAATAAAAAAGATTTTATTTTTGGAGGAAATCTATATTTTGCTCGTGAACTTAACTCTCATTTTTATCTAGATTTACAAGGAACATTAGACTACAGTTCCGATCCTGTCCGTAACGGTAAAGAATCAAGATGGCTAGGTATGGCAGGAATCGGTTTACAGTGGCGTCTAGGTGAATATCTCCATTCAAATTATATTGATCCTTTCCTACGGATGGGAGCCAACTATATGTACAAGAATTTTAAGATCAACTATAAGGGGATGGAAGAATTCAACAGTGAGGAGATGGGAGTGGAATCTGTCAAATGATTATACTAAAGAAGGGAAAGATAAACAAAATCTTATCCCTATTTCATTGGGAATAGGCGTGAATATGTGGCTTAATGACAACATTGGCATAGGACTCCAAGGAGACTACCTCATCATGCCATACAAACATATAGCCAATTCATGGCAAGGAAGCATTCGATTGATGTGGCGCATTGGTGGTAAATCCCTAAAAGTCAAACCGGAAATTCAATATGTGGAAAAAATCATAGAAAAAGTTATAGAAAAACCTATAATCATGAAACAAATTGTAGAAACTCCAAGCCAGACCAATGTTTTATGTGATTTATTCAACAATATCTATTTTGAGTTTGATAAAACAGAAATAACTCCTAAAGCAGCTACTATCATTGATGAAATAGCTCAAATTATGCTGACAGACACAAGCAAAAAATATCTCATCACAGGATGTACTGATGCAAAAGGATCATCACAATACAATATGGATCTATCCCAAAAACGTGCAGACGCTGTAGTCAATGCACTTATAAAGAAAGGAGTTCCCAATAAAATGTTAAAAGCAAAAGGAGTGGGCGCAAAAATATCGTATGCATCTCAGAATGCTCCCAACGAAATACGAGAAGGAGATCGTAAAATTATAGTTCAAACCATTACAAATATGGATTATTGGAATTATATACCATAAAAAATTTCCCCTCTATCAAAACGGCATATATTCCTATATCGTGGAATATAGCCGTTTTGCATATTCCAAAGAAAAGTTCGAGCCATGTATACCCTCATGCCCTCACTGCATATATAACATGTTTATTATTAACGGTTTATGTAGTAAGGATAAAAAAATCGCTCTCATTCATGCTCTCATACTCTCACAATGTTTTGAAGTATATTTCCACATAAATTACTTGTTTTCAGCCATATACCATTTTCTTATAGATCGTTTCGACTTGATATAAAGTAGGGTGTTTTAGGCTTTTTCCCCGCAAAAAGTACGCATGAAAGGTCTGTACCTCCACAGAATGACGGTTTACGATGCATTGGTAACAATAAAAAAGACCAAAGACGTTTTTTAAAAAAAGTTCCTGTTCTTTTTTAAAAAGGTCGTCGTCTTTTTTGAAAAGTTCTTGATCTTTTTTGAGAGCATGAGGATATCACATATGTAAGCATAAGACCAGGTACACCGAATAGTACACCGAAAGAATGCTTTGATATGCTTATTTTTGCCATGCACCAAAAACAAAAAATTCCCGTAAAGTATTAATTTACAGGGATTTTCTTTGTTTTGCAATTCTTTCCAGCGGAGAGACAGGGATTCGAACCCCGGGTACCTCGCAGTACAACGGTTTTCAAGACCGCCGCAATCGACCACTCTGCCACCTCTCCAAAACTTCCTTTCAGAAGTGCTTTTTGTTGAAAGCGTTGCAAAGGTACGACTTTATTTTAAATATGCAAGACTTTTGAACAAGAAAAATTAAAGGTTTTATTATATTTGCACTCTCAACCGAAAAAAAGCATATGAAACTAAAATGTCTTTTCTTACTGTTACTTTTGGGAATATCCTTTTGTGTACATGCACAAAAGCGCCCCGTCATCCTTGAGAAACAGTTGGAGATCATTAGGAAAGAACCTGATAACGGGGATGCATTAAAGTTTCTATGCCAATACTATTTAAATAAAGGAGATTATTCCAAAACCATCACTTACGCTGAGATTATGAAAAACGTAGCGGACAAGACTAAAAATCCTCTACTCCAACTCTATTCATATATCTACCAAGCACAAGCGCAAATGATGAGCGGACGGGAAAAATAGCCAAAAAAAACTTGAATCTTTCTCTTGAATTAGCAACCAAACTGAATAATGACTCCACCCTTTGTTCCGTCTATGGTAGTCTCGGACTCTATTCAGCAAATATTGAAACCGATTATTACCGTGCCATACGATGGCTTTATAAAGGTATCCAATTGGCACAACAAAATAATTTCCAACAACAATACGCTTTGCTTTTAGGCAATTTAGCAAATATCTATTACCTCAAAAAAGATACAGCCGGCATCAAATACGCATTAGAATGTTATGAATTAGGACACAGTATGCGTAATCCATACATCATTTATTCCGGTGCAGTAAATTCTGCCTATATGTATTTTTTAATGAAACAGAATGAGGAAGCAATGAAATATATCCATGAAGCCGAAACATTGATGCTGGAAAATGATTTCTACGACCAAGCCCATACCTATAATCTCTTTGGCAATATATTATATGATATGGGTGAATATGCTCAGGCTTTGGAATATTACAAAAAAGCCATGAAGGATAAACAGGCGGCACAAACTTCCTCTATTGTCTATGCCCATTTGGGATATGCACGTATACTAATGCAGCAAAACAAACAACCAGAAGCTATTTTATTGTTAAAACAAGGAATAGCTATTTCTTATGCACGCGTCAACGCCATCCATCGCAATGAACTATACGAAAATCTGTCTACCTGCTATGAGCAATTGCACCAATATCATGACGCACTGAAGTATTATAAAATATTCCGTTTGGAAAACGACAGCCTTTTCAACAAGGACAAAGAAAGAGATTTAAGCGAAATGCGATTCAAATATGACTCTGAGCGGCAGGAAAATTTAATAAAACAAAGCAAACTAGATGTAATGCAGAAAGAACAGCGTATACAGCAACAAACATTTATTCTTATTATCACTGTAATTGTTTTAGGATTGCTTTATTACCTCTACCGCCGTAAAAACAAACTTTATTTAAGTATTGTCAAGCAAAATCAAGAAGCAATCAAAAGAGAAACGGAACTGAATCGCCGTATAAAAGAATTGGAGACCAATGCCCCCTCCATGGTTTCTACTTCCGAAAAGTATGCTTCCTCCTCACTCACCGATGAGAAAAGTTTAGAACTTTTCCGTACATTAGAGCGTATTATGAGAGAAGAAAAAAATTTACAAAGACAATTTTATAACAAAAGACAAAGTAGCGGAAATACTAGGAACTAACCGTACTTATTTATCACGTATCATCAATGAACAATCCAAATTATCCTTCACTCATTATGTAAATCGTTTCCGTATTGAAGAAGCTATCCGCCTATTATCTGACCCCAATAACGAAACTCCGATGAAAGCCATTTCTGCAGAGTTGGGATTTAACTCCATTTCCACCTTTTATAACCTTTTCCAATCCTCTGTGGGAATGACCCCCTCCCAATATAGAAACAAAGTTATGGAACTCCAAAAAGAGCAATAGATTATCTTTTTGCTCTATTTTTTATTCTGAAAACAGCAATTGCCGATATTTATATAGGTATAGAGAGACATATCTAAGATATTATCCCTTACTTTGCGGTATGAACATTAATCCAAATTTAAATAATACGTAATGAAAAAGAAGTTTTTTTTAAGTTGCCTCTTAATCGTTATGGCATTGCTTCCGGCAGTTGCCCAGATTCAAGATCCGGTACAATTCAAAACCGAGTTAAAGACGATTTCCGATACGGAAGCACAAATAGTATTCACTGGTAAGATTGATGCCGGATGGCACGTTTATTCCACTGATCTTCCTTCGGGAGGTCCTATCTCCGCTACTTTCAACGTAGACAAGATAGAAGGAGTAGAATTAGTAGGAAAGCTCACTCCACAAGGTAAAGAAATTGAAAACTTCGACAAGGTGTTTGAAATGAAATTACGTTACTTTGAGAACACTGCCATTTTCATTCAGAAACTAAAAATAACGGGCGCTACCTATATGATAGAAGGTTATATGGAATTCGGTGCCTGCAACGATGAAAACTGTCTGCCTCCTACTGAAGTTTCTTTCTCTTTCTCCGGAAAAGGAGTTGCCGCTGCCACTACAAGCAAGACTACTGAACCCGCAAAAACAGAAACAGCCATAACGGAAGTTCCTGTAGCGGAAACAGCTACTGCAACTACCGCAACAGATAGTGCTACAACTGCCGCCCTGATCGGCAATGACACTGCTGTCCAAGATTATTGGACTCCGGTTATCCAAGAGCTGAACGCATTTGGCGAAACGACATCACAACAAGACCGTTCATGGATTTACATCTTCTTTGCCGGGTTTATCGGTGGATTACTTGCCTTATTTACGCCCTGTGTATGGCCTATCATCCCAATGACGGTAAGTTTCTTTTTAAAACGTAGCAAAGACAAAAAGAAAGGAATCCGTGATGCATGGACATATGGTGCTTCTATCGTAGTGATCTATGTATTATTAGGTCTTGCCATAACCTTGATATTCGGTGCCAGTGCCTTGAATGCACTTTCCACAAATGCTATTTTTAACATATTCTTCTGCTTGATGCTAATTGTGTTTGCAGCCTCTTTCTTTGGAGCATTCGAACTTACTCTTCCTTCAAAATGGAGCAATGCAGTAGACAGTAAAGCGGAACAGACCAGTGGTTTGTTAAGTATCTTCCTGATGGCATTCACCCTATCTTTGGTTTCATTCTCATGCACAGGTCCTATCATCGGCTTTTTGTTGGTAGAAGTTTCCACTACAGGTAGTGTAGTTGCCCCTGCTATCGGCATGTTAGGTTTTGCTCTTGCATTAGCGTTGCCATTCACACTGTTTGCCATGTTCCCGTCTTGGCTGAAATCCATGCCTAAATCCGGTGGTTGGATGAATGTAATTAAAGTAGTATTAGGTTTCCTTGAGCTCGCATTTGCTTTGAAATTCCTGTCGGTTGCTGACTTGGCTTATGGATGGGGAATTCTAGACCGTGAAACATTCCTTGCTTTGTGGATTGTGATTTTCGCTTTGCTAGGCTTCTATTTGCTGGGTAAGATCAAATTCCCTCACGATGATGATGATGATAAAGTAGGTGTTGCCCGTTTTTTTATGGCTCTTATCTCACTTGCATTTGCTGTATATATGGTACCGGGCTTATGGGGTGCTCCTTTGAAAGCTGTCAGCGCATTTGCTCCTCCCATGAATACACAAGACTTCAACTTATACACCAATGAAGTACATGCGCAGTTTGATGACTACGATGCCGGTATGGAATATGCAAAACGTACCGGAAAACCGGTAATGCTTGACTTTACAGGTTACGGATGTGTAAATTGCCGTAAAATGGAAGCTGCTGTATGGACTGATCCGAAAGTAAACAAGTTGATGACTGAGGACTATGTACTGATTACATTGTTCGTTGATAACAAAACTCCATTGCCCGAACACATCAAAGTGATGGAGAACGGTAAGGAACGTACACTACGCACGATCGGTGATAAATGGAGTTACCTGCAACGCTCTAAATTCGGTGCCAATGCACAACCTTTCTATGTATTGATTGACAATGAGGGAAAACCGTTGAATAAATCATATTCATATGATGAGGATATAGACAAATATGTTGATTTCCTCCAGACCGGATTACAAAACTATAAAAAATAACCAAAGTGTGTCAAAAGTCGAAGGAGTGTCAAAACTAAATAAACCTATCATTTTATTCATTCAGAATATTCTTTAATGAAAAATATTCTGAAAATCAACAAAAAGGAAAAGACAAACGAAACGATAGTTTTATTCGAGTTTTGACACACTTTCAAAAAGATTTTTGCAAGACCCCTTAATAATTATCTACTATGATCGCCAAACCAGAAAGAGAGCAAATCATTGCCCTTATAAATCGCGAGGTCGTTCCGGCTATCGGGTGCACAGAACCCATAGCCGTAGCCCTTTGTGTAGCAAAAGCAACAGAAACACTAGGTAAAAGACCTGAAAGGATTAAAGCTTTACTCAGCGCCAATATTCTTAAGAACGCCATGGGAGTAGGCATCCCGGGAACAGGAATGATTGGGCTACCTATCGCTATCGCCTTAGGGGCATTAATCGGAAAATCCGAATATCAATTGGAAGTCTTAAAAGACAGCACTCCTGACGCCGTAGCAGAGGGTAAAAAACTAATTGACTCACAAGCTATCTCTATCGGGCTGAAAGAGAATATAGAAGAAAAGTTATATATCGAAATTATCTGTGAAGCTGATGGTGATACAGCGACGGCCATTATTGCTTGCGGGCATACCAATTTTATATATGTGGCCCTAAACAACCAAGTTTTACTAAACAAACAAACTACCTCCACCTGCAATGAGGATGCAAAAGAGCCGGAGTTGAACTTGCGGAAAGTGTACGATTTTGCCACCACCACACCATTGGATGAAATTCGTTTTATTCTTGAGACCAAACGTTTGAACAAAGCAGCGGCAGAACGTTCTTTCAAAGGAAACTACGGTCACGAATTAGGCAAGATTCTGAAAAGCAGCAAAAGCGAAGAACAAATATTGGGAAGTAATACATTTACCCACATCCTTTCTTATACCTCGGCAGCTTGCGATGCACGTATGGCGGGAGCTATGATTCCTGTCATGAGCAATTCAGGAAGTGGGAACCAAGGAATTACAGCTACTTTACCGGTAGTAGTCTATGCCGAAGACAACCATAAATCAGAAGAAGAATTGATCCGCGCACTGACACTTAGCCACCTGACAGCGATTTACATCAAACAAAGCTTGGGACGTCTGTCTGCACTATGCGGCTGTGTAGTGGCTGCAACAGGTTCCAGCTGTGGTATCACTTATTTGATGGGAGGCACTTACGAGCAAATCACTTTTGCCGTACAGAATATGATCGCTAACCTGACAGGTATGATTTGTGACGGAGCCAAGCCCAGTTGTGCTCTGAAATTAAGCAGCGGTGTTTCTACTGCTGTATTTTCAGCTATATTAGCGATGGAACATAAATGTGTATCTTCTGTAGAAGGTATCATTGACAATGATGTGGACCGCAGCATCCGCAACCTGACCAGAATTGGTTCACAAGGCATGAATGAAACCGATAAACTAGTATTGGATATTATGACCCACAAACAATGTGATTAAATATATATAAAGATAAGAGAGTTAAAAACGAATCAGACACGGCATTTTATACAATCCGTGTCTGATTTTATTTCTCACTCCACCAACATGTCTTTATATTGGGTATGCCGGGTAAAAAACATTTTTGCAAAAGAACAAGTAGGACGTATTTTAAGCCCTACAACCGAAGCATATCTCACAGCGGCCTCGGTCAAAGCCTGAGCTATTCCCTGCCCTTCCAACTGTGGGGGAACTATGGTATGAAGGATATCCAAAACTCCGTTCTTTTCATCATATTGCAAATAGGCGATTTGTCCCGATTCAAATACTTCGAAACGGTCTACTTTCTCGTCATGTATAACTGTATGTTCCATTCTATATTGGTTTTAATGTATGACTATTACTAATAAAAACAATAATAAAATGGAATTGTTTTTACTCATAGATGAAAACTGTTACAGAACGTATGTCTGTTGACGAAACTCCGATACACACTTTAAATGACACTATAAAATATTGAGAACTATCTGCCTTGTCTATATTGAAAAGCCGAAGGTAGTATACCAAATTCTTCCTTAAAATACCGACTGAAATATTTCGGATTATTAAAGCCCACCTGATAGGCTATTTCTGAAATATTCTGTTGACTTCCACGGAGTAATTGGGCAGCCCGCTGTAAACGAATCATACGAATAAACTCGATAGGAGTCTTACCGGTAATAGCCAATAACTTTTTATATAAATGAACGCGACTCATCCCTAATTCCTTGCTTAACTCTTCTACAGACAAATCACTGCGTGCAATATTGTCTTCTACATATTTCACAGCATGATTTATCAGTTTTTCATCCATCGAAGTTATGGCAGTCCCACTAGGTTTGAAATCAATATAAGCATGATTCCAAACCGTTTTCAACTTCTGTTCACTTTTTTCTTCAGGAACAGCAGTCACCATTTCCGGCAACTCCTCCGGTGGAATAATATGAGTTATCATCTCATTATCCTCACCCTCAATCAATTGAATCACCGTTGCTCTTTGTGGAGCAACGGCTGAGATTGTTTCTATGTTTTTTTCTTCTGCAATTTCTTCCGTATTACCAGATTCTAATCTTCGGATATCCTCCTCCAGTCCTTCTATTGTTATTATATGGTTTGGTTCTTCTTCCGATTCCTCCCCGGCATTAGACGCCATATAAAACTCCGGAATCTGAAGTGTGGAAATGTCTTCTACCGGCTTATCTGTAACTTGCACTTGTTCTATCTTCGTCGGTTTACTCTCGGAACGCTTTACCGGGATATGGATAACAAAAACACAACCGACAGGAGTATTATCCATTACGTTCACCGTGCCATCGTGAAGTGTGACAAAATCACGTACAATACTCAGACCACCTCCGCCATCTGAGATATTCATATCCGGATTATCCACTTGATAAAAACGTTCGAAAATGCGTTCTCTGTTTTCTTCTTTAATGCCGACACCTGTATCAGCCACTCTGATTTCCAGCATTTCCCGAGAATCCTGTCCTTCTACTAAACCGACAGACACATCAACTCGTCCACCACTGCAAGTAAATTTTAAAGCATTGGAAAGCAGATTCATCATCACTTCCCTCATTTTATCCCCATCAAACAACATATTCAACGAAGGAACTGCTGAATGAAAAATGAGAGAAATATCTTTCTTTTCAGACAAAGAGATAAAAGAATCACAAATCGTATGAATACAAGAGATGATATCATCATCAGACAGACTTAAATAATATCCATTCACATCAATTTTCCTAAAATCCAACAACTGATTTACAAGATTCAACAACCTTAATGCATTGCGTTGCACTATATTCAATTTATCCATCAGAGTAGCATCCGATTGATATTCCTTCATCAGCGTTTCCAACGGTGAGATAATAAGAGTGAGCGGAGTACGTAATTCGTGGCCGACATGAGTGAAGAACTTCAATTTCATATCTGCCTTCTCCTGATTCCTCTCTATTTCTTGCTTTATTTGCTGTTTTTTAAATTTATCCCGTTCTCCACGCAGAATCCAATAGCGTCCCAATATCAATACAGCAACCAACAAAAGGCTATAAACAACATATGCCCAAACGGAACGCCAAAAAGGAGGATAGATAACAATTTTCAATGAAGCTTCTTCATCTCCACCATATCCGTCACTGTTGACTGCTTTCACCTTCAGCATATAAGTTCCGGGAGCTAGATTA
>ENA-OPYX01000437-OPYX01000437.1-human-gut-metagenome-genome-assembly--contig:-NODE-437-length-24355-cov-4.201461_pt1 | contig 24355 bp, 19 predicted proteins | sample MGYA00242639_ERZ504486 | MGnify/ENA primary metagenome ERZ504486 (study PRJEB26092, sample SAMD00036296) | human gut metagenome | host: Homo sapiens | study: EMG produced TPA metagenomics assembly of... | reverse complement strand
CAGCCAGCTGGACACTTGCCCTGTATCTCTCCGCAACCAAGACCACCACGACCTGGAAGCGGCTCTGCGGCTGATGCAGAGCTACGACCCCTCCATGTTCAGCGCCATGCTTGATCTGAGCACTGCCAGCGCCAAGCAGACCGTGCATGACGAGCTGAAGTATCAGGCTGAGAACAGCCAGGATATCGCAGATGTCCGTGCCCTGAAGAACAGCCTGGCGCAGATCCAGTATTTCGTGTCCAGTGTCAACCAGTACACCACGGTGTTGCCACCGCTGCTGACGTGCCCACTCCGCAAAGGACGGTGCCGCCCAGCTGGCCGATGGCACCAAGACCCTGTATGACGGCGTGACCACCCTGAATGATGGCGCAGGCCAGCTCAGCGATGGTACGGTCCGGCTGAACGATGGCCTGAACCAGTTCAATGAGGAGGGCATCTCCAAGCTGACCGGCGCTCTGGACGAGGAGCAGATCCATGGCTTGAAGACCGTGCTGGACGAGATGACCAGCCGTCTGGAGGACTACACCAGCTTTGCCGGTAAGTCCGAGGATGCTTCCGGCAGCGTGAAGTTCATCTATAAGACCAGTGAGACGGTCGCCGCTGCGGATGTTACCGCCGAGACCACCGCCGATGTGCAGGAAGGCAACTTCTTCACCCGCCTGTGGCAGCGGATCGTGAACCTGTTCAAGTTCTGAAAAAACGGCGTGCCTGCTTGACAAGCCGCCGGAGATTGACTATACTACAAATAGATTCGTCAAGAAAAATGACCGCTCAGGCACTGAAACGTTGAGGCGGTCATTTTTTATGCCAATTTTAAGGAGACCACAGCATGGCAGAGAGGGAATTGTATCCGGACGGGGAACAGCGCCGCCGCATCATGGATTTTATCATGGCGGCCGGTCAGACCCTTTTGGAGAACGGGGCAGAGGTGTTCCGGGTGGAGCAGACCATGGAGATCATGGCGGCCAGCTTCCACCTGCGGGAGTTCCATGTCTATGTGCTGACCAACGGCATTTTTGCCAGCGCAGGCACGGCGGAGATGAGCGAGGTGCGCAACGTGCCCACCCGTACCACCCACCTGGGGCGGGTGGCGGCGGTGAATCAGCTTTCCCGCCAGATCGCGTCCGGGGAAGTGGACACCATCGATGTGGCCGAGACCCGGCTGGCTCAGGCCAGGTGCATCCCTTTTCCGAAGGACGGGGTGCAGATTGCGGCGGGCATGGGCGGCGCGTTCTGCTTTGCGCTGATCTTTGGAGGCGACCTGAAAGCCGGGCTTGCCGCCGCTGCGGCCGGTGTTGCGGCCAACGCCTACCTGCTGTTCTGCGGGCGGCACGGCGTGGGGGGCGGGTTCCGCACCATCTCCACCGCCGCCCTCATCACCCTATGCTGTATTCTGGGCTGCAGCCTGCTGGGCACTGAAGCCAGTCACGCCATCATCGGTACTCTGATGATCCTGACCCCCGGCATCGCCTTTACTATGGGCATCCGGGACTTTGTGCAGGGAGATTACCTGTCCGGCACCATCCGGATGATCGACGCACTGCTCATTGCGGCCAGCATCGCCATCGGCACCGGCCTTGTGCTGAGCCTCTATGCCTTTTTGAAGGGGGTGGCCGTGGTATGACAGCGCTTCTTTTCACCGGGGAGCAGCTGGGCCGTCTGGCCCTGCAGTTCCTGCTGGCCGGGGCGGGCACCCTGAGCTTTGCCATCCTCTTTGCCTGCCCCAAACGCACCCTGCCTTATTGCGGGCTGGTGGGCGCAGTGGGATGGCTGGTATACGAGATCGCGGAGCTGTTCGGGATGGAAGCCTTTGCAGCCTCGCTGCTGGCGGTCATCCCGCTGACGCTGCTGGCCCGCATCCTTGCGATGACCCTCAGGACACCGGTAACGGTATTCCTGCTCACCGGCATCTTTCCGCTGGTGCCCGGTGCGGGCATCTATTACAGCGCCTACTACTTCATTCAGGGCGACAACGCTCTGGCGCTGGCAAACGGCATCTCCACCTTCAAGATCGCCGTGGCGCTGGCCGTGGGCATTGCCCTGGTGCTGGGCATCCCCCTGCCACAGAAACGCCGATAAAACAAAAACGAGACCGCCCACCGGGCGGTCTCGTTGGTTATGCAGGAGCATTCAACGGCAGAACGCAATGGAAAGGCAAAAACACCGAGCAAAAATGTATATATACATTAAGAACGGACCGCTGTATGTATAAATGTTTTCAAAAGGGTTCATTTGTTCCGATTTTTTGCACAACACTTGACTTTTTTATTTGTACAACATATACTAATTCTGTTCCTTGATGACACGATGAAGCGCATCGTGCCGGGAAAGTGAAAAAATATACAATCAACAGAGGAGTGTTTGAATATGAAAAAGATCAATCGCCGCAGCTTTCTGGCTGCCGCTGGTCTGACCGCTGCCGCTCTGGCTCTGACTGCCTGCGGCGGTTCCGCCTCCAGCACCGCTTCTTCCACTGCAAGCAGTGCAGCTTCTTCCGAGGCTGCTTCCACCAGCGCTGCCGCTGAGCTGACCACCGTTGAGGCTGGCAAGCTGACCATGGCCACCAACGCCACCTTCCCTCCGTACGAGATGACCACCGACTCCGGTGAGATCGAGGGCATCGATGTGGACACCGCCAAGGCGATCGCTGAGAAGCTGGGCCTGGAGCTGCAGATCGATGATATGGACTTCGACGCAGCACTGCTGAGCGTGCAGCAGGGCAAGGCCGATATCGTCATGGCTGGCGTTACCGTGACCGACGAGCGCAAGGCTGTGATGGACTTCTCCGACAGCTACGCCACCGGCATCCAGTCCATCATCGTTCCCGAGGGTTCTGATATCACCTCTCCCGATGATCTGGCAGGCAAGAAGATCGGCACCCAGCGCGGCACCACCGGCTACATCTACTGCTCTGATGACTTCGGTGATGATGCTGTGGTCGCATACGACGACGGCCTGACCGCTGTGCAGGCTCTGAAGAATGGCCAGGTCGATGCAGTTGTCATCGACAATGCACCCGCTACGGAGTACGTTGCCGCCAACCCCGGTCTGGTCATTCTGGACACCAGCTACGCCGAGGAGGACTACGCCATTGGCATGGCAAAGGGTTCCGCTCTGGAGGATGCTGTCAATGCCGCTCTGGAAGAGCTGAAGGCTGACGGCACCCTGCAGTCCATCGTGGACAAGTACATCACCGCTGAATAATTCAGCTGTACCTTGTATCACGGGGAGGCGGCCCCATCTGGGGCACCTCCCCTTTTTTGGAAAGAACAGGTTACAAAATTCTAACAATTTCAGAAAGCGAGGATGCGAATGGCCGCACAATACGAACTGCTGAAAGAGCTGCTGAATAGCGGCACGAAGCTGGGCTTCGGGCAGGAAATGTTCTTCAAATTCTATCAGGCGTTCATCCTGAACGACCGCTGGGTGCAGTACATCCAGGGCGTGGGCACCACTCTGCTGGTCACCGCCATTGCGCTGGCAATGGGCGTGGTGCTGGGCAGCGTGGTCGCACTGGTGCGTGTTGCGCACGACCAGCAGCGGCCCGGCCGCAGGAACCCGGTGCTGGGCTTCTTCAACGCCGTCTGTCAGGTGTACACCACCATCATCCGCGGCACCCCCATGATGGTGCAGCTGCTCATTATGAGCATGGTCATCTTTGCCAACAGCCGCAACTTTACCATGGTCGGCGCGCTGGCACTGGGCATCAACTCGGGCGCTTACGTCTCGGAGATCATCCGCGGCGGCCTGATGGCGGTGGACCCCGGCCAGATGGAAGCCGGCCGCAGCCTGGGCCTGAACTACATGACCACCATGGTGGTCATTGTCATTCCGCAGGCCATCCGCGCGGTGCTGCCTGCACTGGGCAACGAGTTCATCATCCTGCTCAAGGATACCTCGCTCATCACCGTCATCGGCGGCAAGGAGCTGCTGTATGCGGCGCAGGGCATTATGAACCGTACTTACGAGGCCATGTTCCCCCTGTTGGGCGTTGCAGTGGTCTATCTGATTTTAGTCATGATCTTTACATGGCTGCTGTCGAAGTTTGAGAGGAGGATGGCGCAAGGTGACCGCTAATCATGCTGAAAAGATCCTGGAAGTCCGTGGTCTGACCAAGACCTACGGCGGTGAGACCAAAAAGGGCGCAAAGCAGCCCACCCCCACCCTGGATGTCCTGAAGGGCATCGATATCGACATCTATCGCGGCGACGTGGTCTGCCTGATCGGCCCCTCCGGCTGCGGCAAGTCCACCTTCCTGCGCTGCCTGAACCGGCTGGAGATCCCCACCGGCGGCTCCATCAAGTTTGAGGGCATCGAGGTGGATGATGCCCACATTGATGCTGTGCGCCAGAAGATGGGCATGGTGTTCCAGCACTTCAACCTCTTCCCCCACCTGACCGTCAAGCAGAACCTTTGCCTGGCCCCGGAGCTGCTCAAGCTCAAGAGCAAGGAGGAGGCTTCCAAGCGCGCCGAGGAGCTGCTGGCCCGTGTCGGCCTGTCCGATAAAGCCAATGTGTTCCCCAAGAGCCTTTCCGGCGGCCAGCAGCAGCGCATTGCCATTGCCCGCGCTCTGGCCATGGACCCGGATGTCATCCTGTTCGACGAGCCCACCTCCGCCCTTGACCCTGAGATGGTCGGCGAGGTGCTGGAGCTGATGAAGGAGCTGGCCCACACCGGCATCACCATGCTGGTGGTCACCCATGAGATGGGCTTTGCCCGCGAGGTGTCCAACCGCGTCATCTTTATCGATGAGGGCAGGATCCAGGAGGATGAGCCTCCGCAGGAGCTCTTCTCGAACCCCAAGCATCCTCGTCTGAAAGCTTTCCTTTCCAAGATGCTGTAATTGAAGCTGAAAAAACTGTATTGAAAAGACCGCCAGAGCAAGCGTTTCTACTTGCTTTGGCGGTCTTTTTGCTGTGAGGGGGGTTATCCAAGAATGACAGAGACCTCCACGTTTTCACCGGCCTTTGCCAGCGGCAGGAGGGTGCCCGCAATAGGAGCGCCGTTCACGGTGACGCTCTGCACGCCCTTCTGCACGGCGTGGGGGTTTCTCCACCCGGATGTGGTACACGGCACCCCGGTAACGGCGGGTGACGGTGTAGCCTGCCAGCGTTGGGGGATCAGGGGTCGACGCGCAGGCCGTCCAAAGTGGGCTGGATGCCCAGAATGTACTGGCTTACGTTCACGAAGGTCCATGCCGCCGTGCCGGTCAGCCAGCTGTTCTTGGCCTCGCCGAAGGTGGGGGCATCGCGGCCTGCCACCATCTGGCTGTAAACGTAGGGTTCGGTGCGGTGGATCTCGCTGATGTCCTCGATATAGGCCGGGCAGGTCTTTTTGTAGACAGCAAAGGCCCGGTCACCGTGGCCCAGCACGGTCTCAGCGCAGCTGATCCATGGGTTGTTGTGGCAGAAGATACCGGCATTCTCCTTGTAGCCCGGGGGATAGCTGGAGATCTCGCCCAGATTGAGCCGGTAGGTGGTGTAGGCGGGCTGGAGCAGTACCACGCCGTACGGGGTGTCCAGCCGCTCCTCCACGCTCTTCAGTGCGGCTTCAGCCTGACCGGTCTCCCGGCCGATCCCGGCCATCACGCACATGCCCTGGGGCTCGATGAAGATCTGCCCCTCGTCGCATTCCCTGCTGCCTACGGGGGCACCAAAGGCATCGTAGGCACGGCGGAACCATGCGCCGTCCCAGCCGGCGGTCAGGGTGGCCTGTTCTACTGCGTCAATGGCGGTGCGGGCACTGGCGGCCTCCTCGGTGAGGTGCAGGTGGTCACAGAGTTCGGCGTACTCGCGGCCGTATTTCACGAACATGCCCGCAATGAACACGCTCTCAGCCACAGGGCCCTCGCTGGGGCCGGTGATCTGGAAGCTCTCGCCCGGGTGCTCCGAGAAGCAGTTCAGGTTCAGGCAGTCGTTCCAGTCGGCCCGGCCGATCAGCGGCAGGCCGTGGGGGCCCAGATGGGTATGGGTGTAACGGAAGCTCCGGCGCAGATGCTCCATCAGGGGCTGTGCTCTGGTCACGTCGTTGTCAAAGGCAACCGGCTCGTCCAGGATCGACCAGTCACCGGTCTCCCGCAGATAGGCGGCGGTGCACGCAATGAGCCAGAGCGGGTCATCGTTGAAGCCGCTGCCCACGTCGCTGTTGCCCTTTTTGGTCAGGGGCTGGTACTGGTGGTAGGCACTGCCGTCCTCAAACTGGGTGGCAGCAATGTCCAGAATGCGCTCCCGTGCGCGGGAAGGGATCATGTGGACGAAGCCCAGCAGATCCTGACAGGAATCCCGGAACCCCATGCCGCGGCCGATGCCGCTCTCGTAATAGCTGGCACTGCGGCTCATGTTGAAGGTGACCATGCACTGATACTGGTTCCAAAGGCTCACCATCCGGTCCAGCTTTTCCTCGCCGGAGGTCAGCTGCCAGCCCGAGAGCAGTTCCTGCCAGTAGTCGGCCAGTGCCCTGCGGGCGGCATCCACCTGTGCGTCGGTGGCATAGCGGGCCATCATGGCCTCGGCCCGGGCTTTGTTGATGATGCCGGGAGCGCTGAATTTTTCCAAGACCGGGTTTTCAATGTAGCCCAGCCCGAAGATGATGCTCTTTTTCTCACCCGGTGCCAGCGTGAGATGGAAATGGTGGGCACCCACCGGAGCCCAGCCGTGGGCAATGCTGTTCGAGCAGTGACCGGCTTTGACCGCTTCCGGTGCGGCGGGGCCGCCGTATACGCCGCAGAAGGCATCCCGGCTGGTGTCGAAACTGGTAACAGGGGTGTTGGCCCAGAACACGGCGTAGTGATCCCGGCGCTCCCGGTACTCTGTCTTATGATAGATGGCACTTTCCACCACTTCCACCTCGCCGGTGGAAAAGTTGCGCTGGAAATTGGAGCTGTCGTCCATGGCATCCCACAGGCAGAACTCCACATAGCTGAACACGTCCAGCGTGCGGGGGGCAGCGGTCTTGTTTTCCAGCGTCAGCCGGTCGATCTCACAGGCATCGCCCCGGGGCACGAACAACTCCTGAGCGGCCGCAATGCCGTTTTTTCTCGCCCTGCAGGATCGTGTAGCCCAGACCGTGGCGGCAGGTGTAACTGTCCAATTCCGTCTTGGCGGGCTGCCAGCCCGGGTTCCAGATGGTGCCGCCATCGTTGATGTAGATGCGGTGGCCGTCCATGTCCAGCGGGGAATTATTGTAGCGGTAGCGGGTCAGCCGCCGCAGCCGGGCATCCCGGTAAAAGCTGTAACCGCCGCCGGTGTTGGACACCAGACTGAAAAAGTCCTCGCTGCCCAGATAGTTGATCCAGGGCAGGGGAGTGCGGGGCGTGTCGATCACATATTCCCGGCGCGCATCATCAAAATGTCCGAATCTCATAGCCTTGTTCCTCCTTATAGGGTAAACCGGAAATGCTGAAATCATTTGATGGCGAAAACGATTTAGAATTTGCGGCCCAAGGGTGGGAAAGGCACTTGTCACCCTAAGAATAGTCTATCCTGCGGGAAAAATCAAGAGCGGACCTGAAATATACAACAAGGGTGCAGCGGGCTGATTCAGGGGTGGAAACCGGTATGGAAACGAAAAAATTATCGAACGGTAACGAAATGTAACGAAAACGATACAGACTGCATAATTCTGAGGAAATGAAATCTCGCAACCTGCTGAAATACGGACTTTTAGGATAAAACTTTTCTTCTTCTGCTTGATTTTTGGTGCAAAGTGCGCTATATTGAAATTGCGAAAACGATTTAGGATTCGTTCGGGAGCCCTGAGCGGGTCCCTGTGAGGGAGGGCGGCGAAATGTCATCCTTAAAAGATCTGGCGCGTGAATGCGGTGTCTCGGTGGCAACGGCGAGCAAAGCGCTCAATGGCCAGTCGGACATCTCTGCTGCGACCCGCGACCGTGTCCGCGAGGCGGCCCGCCGGATGGGCTATGTGCCCAATATGGCGGCCCGCGCAATGAAGACCAACCGTACCTACAACCTTGGCGTTCTGTTTGTGGACGAGCGGCAGAGCGGCCTGGCCCACGAGTACTTCTCGGCGGTGCTGGACAGCTTCAAGGTGCAGGTGGAAAAGCTGGGCTATGATATCACCTTTGTCAACCGGAACCTCGGCGGCAGAACAATGACCTATCTGGAGCACTGCCACTACCGGGGCGTGGATGGAGCGGTGATCGCCTGCGTGGATTTCAACGATCCGCAGGTGGTGGAGCTGGTCAACAGTGATGTGCCGGTGGTGACCATCGACCATGTGTTCAACAACCGGATGGCGGTCCTTTCCGATAATGTCAACGGGCTTTCGGCGCTGGTGCGGTACGCCTACGCCAACGGCCACCGCCGCATCGCCTTTATCCATGGCGAGCGCACGGCGGTAACGGAGAACCGGCTGGCGGGCTTCTACAAGAGCTGCGCGGAGCTGGGGCTGCAGGTCCCCGAAGAATATGTGCGCTGCGGTGTGTATCACGATCCCGACCGCTGTGCCGAGGAGACCCGGGCCCTGCTGGCACTGCCCCAGCGGCCCACCTGCATCCTTTTTCCCGATGATTTCTCGGCCATGGGCGGCTGCATCGCTCTGCAAGAAGCGGGCCTGAGCATCCCGGAGGATATTTCCGTGATGGGATATGACGGCATTTACCTCTCCCGCGTGATGAAACCCCAGCTGGTGACCTGGCAGCAGAACACCAGAATGCTGGGCCGGATGGCAGCGGATAAACTGGTGCAGATGATCGAGCACCCCCGTGTGACGCTGGCCGAGCAGATCCCGGTGACAGGAAAACTGCTGGAGGGCGGCTCGGTGCGCAGCATCGAATGAATGGGTTGGATTTGGTTCCGGGCGAACCGGAGCCTTGAATTTGAAACGCTTTTTCACGAAAACCATTGAAGGAGGTTTTTCATTATGAGAAAGATTTCGCGTCGTAATTTCCTGCTGGCTTCCGGTGCAGTTACCATCAGTGCAGCGCTGAGCGCATGCGGCGGCTCCTCTTCTTCTACCGGCGCGGCATCCTCTGCCGCAGCTTCTTCCGCCGCTTCCGATGCTCCGGCAGCTCAGGGCAAGGTGCTGAATATCTGGTGCTGGAACGACGAGTTCCAGGGCCGCTTCAATAACTATTACCCCGAGGTCGCCTCCATCGCTGAGGACAAATCCACCACCACCCTGAAAGATGGCACCGTTGTCAAGTGGACCATCAACGCCAACGAGAACAACAACTACCAGAATAAGCTGGATGAGGCCCTGCTGAATCAGGACTCCGCCGCCGATGATGACAAGGTAGATATCTTCCTGATCGAGGCTGACTACGCACTGAAGTATGTGGATTCCGATTACGCGCTGGATGTCAAGGCAGACATCGGCCTGACCGATGCCGATCTGGCCGGTCAGTACCAGTACACCAAGGACATTGTCAGCGTGGACGGCAGCCAGCGCGGCACCACCTGGCAGGCGACCCCCGGTCTGTTCGCATACCGCCGCAGCATCGCCAAGGAAGTGCTGGGTACCGATGATCCCACCGAGGTGCAGAGCCATCTGTCCGATTGGGATAAGTTCAACGAGGTGGCTGCACAGGCCTATGCCAAGGGCTACAAGATGCTGTCCGGCTTCGATGATGCTTACCGCACCTTCTCCAACAACGTGGACGCTCCCTGGGTGGACGGCACGACCGTCAAGGTAGACCCCAACATTATGAAGTGGGTCGATCAGACCAAGGAGTACACCGATAAGGGCTACAACAACAAGTCCAGCCTGTGGGACAGCCAGTGGGCAGCCGATCAGGGCCCGAGCGGCAAGGTGTTTGGCTTCTTCTATTCCACCTGGGGCATCAATTTCACCCTGCTGGGCAACTCTCTGGAGACCCCTGTGGCCGAGGGCGGCAAGGAAGAAGTGGGCAACGGCATCTACGGCGATTACGCAGTCTGCGAAGGTCCTCAGCCCTATTACTGGGGCGGCACCTGGATCTGCGCGGCAGCCGGTACCGATAATACCGATATCATCCGCGACGTGATGCAGAAGCTGACCTGCGACGAAGCCATTATGAAGCAGATCACTCTGGATACGCAGGATTACACCAACAACGAGAAGGCCATGGAAGAGATCGCAAACAGCGATTATGCCTCCGACTTCCTGGGCGGCCAGAACCATATCGCCCTGTTTGCAGAAGCTGCAAAGAAGATCGATATGTCCAATGCAGGCCCGTACGATCAGGGCCTGAACGAGAGCTTCCAGAATGCCTTCAAGGATTACTTCACCGGCACGGTGGACGAGGATACCGCAAAGGCAAACTTCGAGACCGCCATCAAGGAAAAGTACCCCGAGCTGACCGATGTGGTCTGGCCCGCATAAGCGCAGCCGGAACCTGAAAACCTTTTGAACCGAATCTGAATGGGGCGGGCCGGACGCTGATCCCGCCCGCCCCGTTTTGCTTTGGGCAGTGTACGTCAGGAGGGCAGTTACTATGGGAGCAAAACCAAAGAAGAACGGCTCGATCAGCTATGCAAAGTGGGGCTATATCTTCATTGCACCGTTCTTCCTCATCTTTGCGGTGTTCCAGCTCATCCCACTGGGGTCTACGATCTATTACAGCTTTTTTGAATATTACCGCAGCGGCCTGAAGATCATCGGCCCCACCTTTGTGGGCCTGAAGAACTACATCACCCTGTTTGCAACCGACCTGCCCAAATACTTTGGCAACACGCTGCTGCTCTGGATCATCGGCTTCATCCCGCAGATCGCCATCTCGCTGCTGCTGGCGGCCTGGTTCACCGACCTGCGCCTGAAGCTGAAGGGCCAGACCTTCTTCAAGACAGTCATCTACATGCCCAACCTCATTATGGCTTCGGCGTTCGCCATGCTGTTCTTTGCCCTGTTCTCGGATAACGGCCCCGTGAACGCTGCACTGGTGGGCATGGGCATCCTCAAGGAGCCCTTCAGCTTCCTGAACAGTGTCTGGGGCAACCGCAGCCTCATCGGCCTGATGAACTTCCTGATGTGGTTCGGCAATACGACCATCATGCTGATGGCGGCCATCATGGGCGTGGACCCCACCCTGTATGAGGCAGCGGAGCTGGACGGCTGCACCCCGAACCAGATGTTCTGGAAGATCACCATCCCGCTCATCCGGCCGATCCTGGTCTATGTGATGATCACTTCGATGATCGGCGGCCTGCAGATGTTCGATGTGCCGCAGATCCTGACCAACGGCAAGGGCGGCCCGGACCGCACCTCCACCACCATGATCATGTACCTGAATAACCACCTGTTCAGCAAGAACTACGGCATGGCCGGTGCAGTCTCGGTGGTGCTGTTCCTCGTGTGCGCAGTGCTGTGCGTGGTGGTCTACTTCTCTCTTACCAAGGAGGATGACGGCCTGACCCGCGCCCAGCGCAAAGAACTGAACGCCGCCAAAAAGGCAGCAAAAGGAGGGAAATGATTATGGCACACACTCCTAGAAATCAATCGGAAAAAGCAACACTGGCTGCACGCCGCGCATGGTGTTATCTGGTACTTGTGCTCATCAGCTTTCTGTGCCTGTTCTTCTTCTATGTGCTGGTGATCAACTCCACCCGCACCCACTTCGAGATCCAGAAAGGCTTCTCGATGCTGCCGGGCAAATCGCTCATCACCAACTTCCAGAACGTGCTGGCCGATGCTAACATCCCTGTCATCACCGGCATCCGCAACAGCCTGATCGTCTCCGCCTGCTCGGCGGCGTTCAGCGTGTACTTCTCGGCCCTGACGGCCTACGGCATCTACGCCTATAACTTCAAATTCAAAAAGGCCGCGTTCGCCATTATCCTGCTGATCATGACCATGCCCACGCAGGTGTCCGCTCTGGGCTTTTTGCAGCTCATCACCAAGATGGGCCTGAAGAACAGCTTTATCCCGCTGATCCTGCCCAGCATTGCAGCGCCCACCGTGTTCTTCTTCATGAAGCAGTATCTGGACGCTTCCCTTCCCATGGAGATCGTAGAGGCTGCCCGCATCGACGGTGCAGGCGAGTTCTACACCTTCAACAAGATCGTGCTGCCCATTATGAAGCCCGCTCTGGCAGTGCAGGCCATTTTCTCCTTCGTGGCCAGCTGGAACAACTACTTCATTCCCGCTCTGGTGCTGGACAGCGCCGACAAAAAGACCCTGCCCATCCTGATTGCACAGCTGCGCAGTGCAGACTTCCTCAAGTTTGATATGGGCAAGGTTTACATGATGGTGGCTATCGCCATTCTGCCCGTCATCATCGTGTATCTGCTGCTTTCCAAGTTCATCGTCCGCGGTGTTGCTTTGGGCGGCGTGAAAGGCTGACGGCATTTTGCCGCACACAACAAAAGGGTCCCGGAGAAAATTCCGGGACCCTTTTGCTGTGTCTAGGATATAAGGAATTTTTAGAAGAGATCAGGAGAAAAAACAAGGCATACACATTCTGTCGGAGGTTTTAAGGGGATAAGATTTACTCGCCGCGGACGGCTGCGAAACCTGCTTCCAGATCAGCAATGATATCGTCGATGTGCTCAGTGCCGATGGACAGGCGGATGGTGTTCTGATAGATCTGCTGCTCGGCCAGCTCTTCGTCATTCAGCTGGCTGTGGGTGGTGGAAGCCGGGTGGATGACCAGACTCTTCACATCAGCAACGTTTGCCAGCAGGGAGAAGACCTTCAGGTTATCGATGAACTTGAATGCTTCCTCGCGGCCGCCTTTGATGTTGAAGGTAAAGATGGAAGCACCGCCGTTGGGGAAGTACTTCTCGTACAGGGCGTGATCCGGGTGATCCGGCAGGGAGGGGTGGTTGACCTTTTCCACCTGCGGGTGGTTTGCCAGAAACTCGACTACCTTCTTGGTGTTCTCCACATGGCGCTCGATGCGCAGGCTCAGGGTCTCGGTGCCCTGCAGCAGCAGGAAGGCGTTGAACGGCGAAATGGTGGCACCGGTATCACGCAGCAGGATCGCACGGATGTAGGTGACAAAAGCTGCGGGGCCTGCTGCATCGGCAAAGGAAACGCCGTGGTAGCTGGGGTTGGGGTCAGCAATGTTGCCGAACTTGCCGCTTGCCTTCCAGTCAAACTTGCCGCTGTCCACAATGATGCCGCCCAGCGTGGTGCCGTGGCCGCCGATGAACTTGGTGGCGGAATGAACAACGATATCTGCGCCGTGCTCAATGGGACGGATCAGGTATGGGGTGCCGAAGGTATTATCGATGACCAGCGGCAGGCCGTGCTTGTGCGCGATGGCTGCAATGGCATCGATATCGGGGATATCGCTGTTGGGGTTGCCCAGAGTTTCCAGATAGACGGCCTTGGTGTTGGGCTGGATGGCATTCTCCACCTCAGCCAGATCGTGTGCATTGACAAAGGTAGTGGTGACACCGAACTGGGTCAGGGTGTGCTCCAGCAGGTTGTAGCTGCCGCCGTAGATGGTCTTCTGAGCCACGATGTGGTCACCGGCCTGTGCCAGTGCTTCGATGGTGTAGGTGATGGCAGCGGCACCGGAGGCGGTTGCCAGAGCAGCCACGCCGCCCTCCAGAGCAGCGATGCGCTTCTCGAACACGTCCTGCGTGGAGTTGGTCAGGCGGCCATAGATGTTGCCGGCATCTGCCAGACCAAAGCGGTCTGCTGCGTGCTGGCTGTTGCGGAACACATAGGAAGTGGTCTGGTAAATGGGCACTGCACGGGAATCGGTTGCGGGATTGGCCTGCTCCTGGCCAACGTGAAGCTGCAGGGTCTCAAATTTATAGTTAGACATAGTATTTTACCTCTCTATTTGTACTTATAGTATAATTTTCTGATACAAAAAAGTCCCGATGCGTGATACAAAAGCGCATCGGGCAAACACAATTCAAAGCGATTCTGTCAATGTCACATTCGGGTACACATTCGTGCACAGCAAGAGGGCATCGTACAGTTCACAGCCAGATGTTCTGCCCGGTCACCGCACATTCGCCCACAGCGGAAGTTTGCATGCAGCAGGTCGTTCCAAATCAGCTTCATATCCGTGCCCTCCTTTCCCGTAAAATTCTTTCCCACTCATCTACAAACCGGCACCTCTATCTGCTCTGTACCGGGAAGCAAAACCTTTGTTTTCTTTTTCCCACTAGGTTTGTGGATTTGTTGTTTGCATTATATTCCCTCTTACCCAGTTTGTCAATAGGTTAATTCCAGTTTTTTGCAAATTGAGTTTTCTGCACGATGTGAAGCCCGCATTTGCAGCATCCCGTTGTGCAGTTCCAACAGGAGTAACACTTCTGCTTCTTCGAAAATTTTTATTTTTCCATTGATAAAACCTTAAAATTTTTATTGTTATACTAAAGCTGTTCCTTGCAAACGCCCTGCAAATCGTTTATTATGGTAGCGTTCTTTTTTATCATCAAAGGAGTTTTTTCGATGCTGCATCGTTTCTTTCATTTTTTAAAGCAGAGCCTGCTCGTTGTTCTTTGCATCCTGCTGCTTGGCGGGCTGCTGGCAGGCGGCTGGTTCTTTTATCAGGGTAGGCAGCTGTACCGCAGTGCCGCCAGCAGTTACCCAGTGGCTTCCATGTACGACACCATCTGTGCCCGCGGGAGCTATACTTCCTACGATGCGCTGCCGCAGATCTATATTAACGCAGTCATCTGCACCGAGGACGAGCATTTTATGACCCACAAGGGCATCGACCCGGGGGCCATTGCCCGCGCCCTGCTGGCCGACCTGCGCACCCACTCGCTGGCCGAGGGTGGCAGCACCCTGACCCAGCAGCTTGCCAAGAACGAGCTGTTCACGCAGGACAAGCATCTGGCCCGCAAGGCTGCCGAGATGCTTGCTGCTTTTGATATTGAAAAGACCTACTCCAAGCAGCAGATCTTTGAGATGTACGCCAACACCATCTATTTTGGCAGCGGGTATTATGGCATTGCAGAAGCTGCCGAGGGCTACTTTGGCAAGGAACCGGCCCAGCTGACCGATGCCGAAGCGATCTATCTGGCGGGTATGCCCAACGCGCCTTCCACCTACGCCAGCAGCCCGGAGCTTGCCTTCAAGCGGATGCAGGTGGTGCTCAAGCGGATGGTCAAGTGCCGCGTGCTCACCCAGCAGCAGGCCGATGCCATTGCCGCAGATGCTGAAAACTTAACGGTTTAAACAAGACACCGCGCCCTGTCTGCTGCGGATCAGACAAGGCGCGGTGTTTTGTTTTGCGGTATTTGGTTTGGTAAAGGAGGAATCATGTTACCCGTTCAGGCGGTTGCGGCCCCGCCTGTCGGTAGCATTATCATACCAAAGAATTTCTGCGAAACCATGTTCTTTTTATGAAGATTTTGTAAACTCACTCCGGGGGCTTTCATGCTTTCCACCATGCTGATATGCCGCACATGCCGCCGCATGGCAAAGCACACCACAAAGGTGAACAGCATCGTCAATGCCACTGCCAGCAGATAACTGCGGGGTGCAATGGTGCGAATAAACATCAGCTGATCCATTTCCACGGTCAGGATGATGAACCGGTGCAGCGGCACGCCCAGCAGCAGGCCCACGCCGGAGCCGATGAGGGACAAAAGCTCGATCTCGCGGAAGATGTAGCGGTACACTTCTTTGTCATAGAAGCCCAGCACCTTGATAGTGGCAAGCTCCTTTTTGCGCTCGGCAAGGTTGACGCTGATCAGGTTGTACAGCACCACCGCCGCCAGCGCCGCCGCGCACACGATGATCAGCACCACCACGTAGTTCAGGCTGCCGATCAGGCTGCCGAACATGGAGGTGGTGTCCTCGGTGAAGCTGACGCTGCTCACATAGTTGCAGTCCAGCAGCTTTGTGCGCAGGGCGTTGTACTCCGCCTCGGTGGTACAGCCGGTCAGGCCGTACACAGTATTCCACTCCGGCGTGCTGCCCAGCAGGGCCTGCAGCTGCGCATTGGAGAGATACAGCCGGGTGAACATGTAGTTCTCGGTAATGCCGGTCAGCACCAGCGGCACGCGGCTTCCGTCTGCAGCCTCCACATAGAACGTATCGCCCACGCTCAGCCCCAGATTCAGGGCCGTTTTTTCGGTCAGGATCACGCTGTCCTCTTCGAAGGGAATGGGGTCGTGGCCCACCCGAGTGCGGAAGGTGAAGTATTCGGTCATCCGGGCATCGTCCTCCGCGCCTACGATGCTGACATCGGCGCTCCCGCCCTCTTCATTATAAAGGGTGGTGGACTTTGTGTAGAACGCGCCCCAGCTGTGGACCGCACTGCTGCTGTCCAGCGTGTCGGCAAGGCCCTGCTCCATGGTCAGCGCCTTTTCATCGCTGAGCGAGATGGTGAGATCGTTGTGGGTCAGCTGCCCGGACTGCTTGTCCACGATGGGCAGGATGGAATCCTGAATGCCAAAACCGATCAGCAGCAGCGCCGTGCAGCCTGCCACGCCCAGCACTGTCATGAAAAAGCGCTTTTTGTAGCGGAACAGGTTGCGGGCTGTGGTCTTTTGGGAGAAGCTCATGTGCTGCCACAGCGGGGTGATGTACTCCAAAAAGATGCGCTTGCCTGCCACCGGGGCCCGGGGCAGCAGCAAAGCTGCAGTCTTTTCCTTCAGGCTGGCACGGCAGGCGTTCCATGTAGCAAAACCGATGACGGCCGCGCTGATGGCTACACTGGCTGCCGCCATGCCGGGGTAAAAGTGCAGCGTAAAGGTGGACATGCTGAAGATCATCTGGTAAGCATACCAGATGATGAGCGGGAACACCACAAAACCGATGACCATGCCCACGATGCTGCCCAGCACGCTGGCGCTGAGGGCATAGAACAGATACTTTCCTGCGATCTTTGCGTTGGAGTAACCCAGAGCTTTCAGAGTCCCCAGCTGCAGACGGTTCTCGTCCACCATGCGGGTCATGGTAGTAGTGGCCACCAGTGCCGCCACCAGGAAGAAGAACACCGGGAACACCCGTGCAATGGCGTCCATGCGGTCGGCATACTGCTCAAAGGTGACAAAGCTCACGGTGGAGCTGCGGTCCAGCACATACCACTCGCCGCTCTTGATCTGGCTCACCTGCTCCTCGGCATCGTTCAGCTGGGCAAGGCCGTCGGCCAGCTGCTGTTCGGCATCGGCCTTCCGGCTCTCGTACTCCGCGCGGGAATCGGCCAGCTGCTGCACGCCGTCGTTGTACTGCTGCCAGCCTTCGTCCAGCCGGGTGCGTGCCGCATCAAACTGGGTGTAGGCTGTGGCCGTGCCGGTGGTGAGCTGCAGCTGACCCTGCAGAAGCTTTACCTTCATCTGGCGCAGTGCTGCCTTTGCCTCAGTCACCAGCTGCTCGTTGGAAAGGCTGGACGAAGAGATCAGCCCCTGTGCATACATCTGGCGCTTGCCCGCGTCCAGCTGGGCCTGATAGCCGTTCAGCTGGCCGCTGATGTTGTCGTAAGCATCCTGCGCCTTCTGCAGGGCATCCCGCAGCTCGGTGTACTCTTCATCGGCAGGTTCCGCTTCGTCCAGCGCTTTCTGTGCGTTGTGCAGAGCCGTTTCGGCATAGCCCAGCAGCGGGTCGGCCACCTTTTTCAGGTTCACCAGCATCTCGATCTGCTGCAGCTGATCCTCAAATTCCAGCAGTTGTTCCTCGCCGCTCACCAGCTCGTCCGCACCGCCCTGCATGGTATCCGGCAGGGCCTTTTTGTTGGCGGCAAGCTCCGCTTCGCCCGCGTCCAGCTGGGCTTTGGCGCTGTCCAGCTGTGCCTGTGCATCGGCCAGCTGCTGCTCTGCCTCCGCAAACTGACGGTCTGCTTCGGCTTTTTTGTCGTTGTACTCGGCCCGGGCGTCGGCCAGCTCTGCACTGGCGTCCTCGATCAGCTCCGCCCGCCGGGCCGTGCACTGTGCGCCGCTGATGGCCTTTACCCTTGCGGCTGTGTCATCCACTGCTGCCTGATACGCGTCCGAGTAATTATCATACAGGCCGGCATTTTTCACTTTGAGATAGCACGCCGTATAATAATCCGTGGTCAGGCTGCCCTCCGGCAGGAACACAATATCATCCAGCTGGCCGTCACCGGCGGTGCTGCTCTCCTTGTCCGTGGAAAAATGCTGCGGGTCCTGCACGGTGCCCACTACCGTGAACTGCTTCCGGTTCACATGTTCGGTGTCCTCCGGCAGGGTGAGCACCGTGCCCGGTTCCACCGGGTCGCCGTAGCCCATCACATGCACCACGCACTCATCCGGGGTCTCAGGCATCCGGCCCGAGAGCAGCACCAGACGGTTCATATTTTCTGCCGTGTCGGCCCCGGGGTCGGCGGGCAGCTGCTGCAGGCGCACCACCGCCGTCTCGCTCTGGCCCTGCCACTGGGCCTCCACGTCCTGATATTTCACCGGCTGCACAGCCTCCACGCCGTCCACGGCGGCAATGGCGGCAATGTCCTCCTCCGAAAGGCCCAGCGTGGAGAGCACCCGCAGGTCGAACACGTTCTGCTGCACGTAGTATTTCTGCCCGGCGATGCGCATGCTGGGCGCAAAACTCATCAGGCCGGTCAGCATCATCACGCCCAGCGCTACGATGCCGAACAGCGAGACCATGCGGCTCAGGTTGTCCTTCATTTCCCGCAGGATGTTTTTACGATAACTTTTCAGCACAGCTCTCACCACTCAATCTCCTGCACCGGCACAGGGTGCTCGTTGACCTGATTGGAGACGATCTTGCCGCTGCGCACCTGAATGATGCGGTCTGCCATCGCCGTCAGGGCGGTGTTGTGGGTAATAACGATCACCGTGCGGCCGGTGCGGCGGCAGGTATCCTGCAAAAGGGCCAGCACCTGCTTGCCGGTCTTGTAATCCAGTGCACCGGTGGGCTCGTCGCAGAGCAGAAGCTTGGGATTTTTGGCCAGTGCGCGGGCAATGGACACCCGCTGCTGCTCGCCGCCGGAAAGCTGGGCCGGGAAGTTGTTCAGCCGCTCTCCCAGACCCACACCGCGCAGGGTCTCTTTGGGGTCCAGCGGGTCGCGGCAGATCTCGCTGGCCAGCTCCACATTCTCCAGTGCGGTCAGGTTCTGCACAAGGTTGTAGAACTGGAACACAAAGCCCACATCGTACCGGCGGTAAGTCGTCAGCTCTCTGGCGGTAAAGTGGCTCACATTCTGGCCGTCCAGCCAGACGTTTCCCTCGTCGCAGCTGTCCATGCCGCCAAGGATGTTCAGCAGGGTGGTCTTGCCTGCGCCGGAGGGCCCCACGATGATGCAGAACTCGCCCTTATCCACATAGAAATTCAGGTGGTCTGCGGCGGCGATCTTCACACTGCCGGTCTGGTAGTATTTGCAAACGTCCTCAAACTCCACAAAATGCTCCATGGCGTTTTTTCCTTTCTATCGGGAATGCATACTGTTTCAATTTAACTATAACATCTCCCGGCAGACTTTGCAAAGACATCTGCGCAAATTTTCAAAAACTTAACAGAAAAGCGCAAAAAGGGCCGCTGCACATCTCTGCGTGCAGCAGCCCTTTCATCATTTGATCTCAGCGGTCAGCGCCCCACGATCAAATCGCGGCGGCAGCGCAGGCCCACGGTGAGGAAGGTGTTTTCGCCCAGTCGGCGCAGCACCACGCGGTCGGTGCCCTTCTGGCCCTCCACCAGCAGAGACAGGTTCAGGGTGGTGGAGCCCTTCTCAGTCTGGACCACCAGCGTGCTCACGCCCTCGTTCAGCAGGGTCTGCATGTCCTGCACGGTGGTGCGGAAAGTAGCAGAACCGGCGGGCACATCCAGCGTCAGCACACTGTCCTTCTGGCGGGCAGTGTACAGCACTTCTCTGCCGAACAGGCCCTTGACGGTGTAACGGGCCTCGCTCTTTTTCGCCGCTGCATCTGCGGACGGGGCGGCCAGCTCATCGCCGGAGATCAGCATGATATTTCCCTGAATGGGGTTTCCCTCCGGTGCGCCGTAGCCGCCGTAGGTGGGGTCCTTTTCGCCGATCGCCACATCGGCGCTGTGCAGGGCGATATCCCCCTGCACCATCTGCTCCTGCGGGGGCAGATAGCCTGCGGCAGCAGGGTCGTTGATGTCTGCCTCTGCGGCAAATGCGCCCACGCTCAGCATGGCGGCAGCACCCAGCACTGCAGCGGTGGTGGTGACGGTACGGACAAATTTTATGGTTCAGTTTCATTTGGAATACCTCCGTTGACGGCGGTTTTGCACCGCACATTTTTGTTTTGTGGAAAACCATGGTCTGCCATGCGGTGTAATACAAAACCGCCGCATCTGTCTTATAAACGGATGCGGCGGCGGGATTATTGCAGCAGGCTAAAAAAAATTTTTGGCAGCTCTGCCGCCGGGGTCACTGGGCCTGTGCCGGTTCCCGGTTCAGGATCTCCATGAACTCCTCGCCGGTGATAGTCTCTTTCTGGTACAAATACTGTGCCAGCTCATCCAGCTTGGCGCGGTTGTCGGTCAGGATGCGGACAGCCTTTTCGTGCTGGGCCCGGACCAGCTCCACCACCTTCTGGTCGATCTCGCGCTGGGTCTGGGCCGAGCAGGCCAGCGAGGTGTCGCCGCCCAGATACTGGTTGTTCACCGTCTCCAGGGCCACCATGTCGAACTCTTTGCTCATGCCGTAACGGGTGAGCATGGCGCGGGCAAGCTTGGTGGCCTGCTCGATGTCGTTGGACGCGCCGGTGGTGATGGAGCCGAACACCACTTCCTCGGCAGCACGTCCGCCGGTGAGGGTGGCGATCTTATTTTCCAGCTCTTCCTTGGTCATCAGGTAGTGGTTGCCTTCTTCGACCTGCATGGTGTAGCCCAGTGCGCCCGAGGTGCGGGGGATGATGGTGATCTTCTGCACGGGTGCGGAGTGATTCTGAAGCGCCGCCACCAGTGCGTGGCCGATCTCATGGTAGGCTACGATGCACTTTTCCTTGTCGGTGAGGATGGAGTTCTTCTTCTGGTAGCCTGCAATGACCACCTCGATGCTCTCCTCGAGGTCGGCTTCCGTGACCGACTTGCGGCCGGCGCGCACGGCCCGCAGGGCGGCTTCGTTGACGATGTTGGCCAGCTCTGCGCCGGAGGCACCGGAGGCCATCCGGGCCACGGTGTTGAAGTCGATGCCGGGGCAAGAGCGACTTTCTTGGCGTGGACCTTCAGGATCTCTTCGCGGCCCTTGAGGTCGGGCAGTTCCACAGGAACACGGCGGTCAAAGCGGCCGGGACGGGTCAGAGCCGGGTCAAGGGAATCCGGACGGTTGGTGGCCGCGAGGATGATGACGCCGCTGTTGCCCTCGAAGCCGTCCATCTCGGTGAGCAGCTGGTTCAGGGTCTGCTCGCGCTCGTCGTTGCCGCCCAGCTGGCCGCTGTTGCGCTTCTGGCCAATGGCGTCTATCTCGTCGATGAACACGATGCAGGGGGGCATTTTTTCCTTGGCCTGCTTGAACAAATCACGGACTTTGGACGCGCCCATGCCCACGAACATCTCCACAAACTCCGAGCCGGAGATGGAGAAGAACGGCACGTTGGATTCGCCCGCCACGGCCTTTGCCAGCATGGTCTTGCCGGTACCCGGAGGGGCCGACGAGCAGGATGCCCTTGGGCATCGAGGCACCGATCTCTTCGTATTTCTTGGGGTCGTGCAGATAATCTACGATCTCCTGTAAGTTCTCTTTGGCCTCATCTTCGCCGGCCACATCCGCAAAGCGGATGCCGTGGGTGGACTGGACGTAGACCTTGGCGTTGGACTTACCCACGCCGCCGAACATCATTGAGTTCGCGCCGCCGGCCTTTTCCATGAGCTTTTTGTTCATGAAATTGCCCAGACAGACGAAGAGGACGATGGGCAGCACAAAGCTCAGCAGAAAGCTCATCAGGGGCGAAGCCTGCTCGACAATCTCGCTGGAAAACTGTGCGCCTGCGTCGTAGAGGCGCTGGGTCAGGTCAGGGTCGTTCATCAGGCCGGTCTTGTAAATTTGCTTTTCGTCTTTATCAGTAAAGATGATCTGGTTCGATTCCACATCCACCCGGCCGATGTCTTTGTCCTCGGTCATAGACATGAAGGTGCCGTAGTCCACTTCTTTTACCTGCCGTTCGCTCATCCACGGCACGAGCACGAAGTTGAGCAGCATCAGCACCAGTAATACAATGGCGTAGTAAATAGCCAATGGCTTTTTGGGGGTCTTGACTTCTTTCATGGGGATCCCTCCTTGTGTTGCAACCAGCATACCACGACGCCATTTCAGAAACCAGCGTTTCGAGGCGAACTTTGCAAAAACTTCGCAGATTCTTAACAAAGCAAAGAATCCACCCGCAAATTTTGAAAATTTATGCTGCTATTTATGTGAAATCGTTTCATTTTAATTGTGAGCAAAACTGCTTGACAGGGGCGGCGGGTTTTGCTAAAATGAAACCACTTTGAACAAAGCGCAAATGCGTTGACGGGGAAAAAACGATTTTCTTCTGCGTGCAGAGAGCCGCCGGATGGTGCAAGGCGGTGCAGAGGGTCTCGGTTACTGGCCCCTGAGCGGCAGGACTGAAGCAGACAGTAGGTCCTGACGGAAGCCCACCGTTATAAGGGCAGCGATTCGCCTCAAAAAGCCGATCGTGCAGAGCGGCTGTGCTTTTGGCACAGCAAAGAGAGTGGTACCACGGGTGCCCTGTAACAGAAATTACAGGCTCTCGTCTCTCAGGGGATTTCGTCCTTTGAGAGACGGGAGCCTTTTCGTTTGATAAAAGGAGTCAACCTCTCAGTCAGCGCTGACGCGCTGCCGCAACCCGGCCCTGTCGAGCGAATGCGAGACTGAGAGGTTGACACAGCAAAAATGGAGGACAAGAATTATGATGGACGCTACCAAGTACGCACCGGGATATTACCCGGTCCCCGCCGGCTATGACAGCTGGGTCAAGAAAGACCACATCGAGAAAGCTCCCACCTGGTGCAGCGTGGACCTGCGCGACGGCAATCAGGCCCTTATCGTCCCCATGAGCCTCGAGGAAAAGCTGGAATTCTTCCAGATGCTGGTCAAAATTGGCTTCAAGGAAATCGAAGTCGGCTTCCCGGCCGCCAGCGAGACGGAGTACGAGTTCCTCCGTACTCTCATCGAGAAGAACATGATCCCCGACGATGTCACCGTGCAGGTGCTGACCCAGTGCCGCGACCATATCATCCGCCGCACCTTCGAGGCTGTCAAGGGCGCACCTCGTGCGGTCATCCACTTCTATAATTCCACCTCCGTCGCCCAGCGCGAGCAGGTGTTCCACAAGTCTAAGGAGGAGATCAAGCAGATCGCCGTGGACGGCGCAAAGCTGGTCAAACAGCTGAGCCAGGAATACGAGGGCAACTTCCTGTTCGAGTACAGCCCCGAGAGCTTTACCGGCACCGAGGTGGACTATGCTGTGGAGGTCTGCAACGCAGTGCTGGACATCATGCAGCCCACGCCGGACCGCCCCATGATCATCAACCTGCCGGTGACCGTGGAGATGAGTATGCCCCATGTTTACGCCAACCAGATCGAGTACTGCGACAAGCACCTCAAGTACCGCGACAGCGTGATCATCTCCACCCATCCCCACAACGACCGCGGCACCGGTGTTGCCTGTGCCGAAATGGCCGTTCTGGCCGGTGCTCAGCGGGTGGAGTGCTGCCTGTTCGGCAACGGTGAGCGCACCGGCAACGTGGATGCCGTGACACTGGCCATGAATCTGTACAGCCACGGCGTAGACCCCAGACTGGACTTTTCCGATATGCCCGCCATCTGCGCTGCCTACGAGCGCGTGACCCGGATGCACATCTACGAGCGCACCCCCTATGCCGGTCAGCTGGTGTTTGCAGCCTTCTCGGGCAGCCATCAGGATGCCATTGCAAAGGGCATGGCCTACCGCAAGGAGCGGGGAGAGCACCGCTGGACCTGCCCCTACATCCCCATCGACCCCCACGATATCGGCCGCACCTATGATGCCGATGTCATCCGCATCAACAGCCAGAGCGGCAAGGGCGGCATCGGCTTTGTGCTGGAGCAGAACTACGGTTATAATCTGCCCCCCAAGATGCGCGAGGTGCTGGGCTACAAGGTCAAGAGCGTGTCCGACCACAGCCACAAGGAGCTGAGTGCAGGCGAGGTGCTCCGCATCTTCGAGGAGAGCTTCCTCAACCGTGAAAAGCCCCTTCGTGTGGTGGAGGCTCACTTTGCACAGGTCAACGGCATTACCGCCACGGTCACCCTGGACCTGAACGGTCAGCGCAAGGTGGTCACCTCGGTGGGCAATGGTCGTCTGGATGCTGTGGCGAACGCCATCCAGAGCGCCACCGGGATGGACTTCCATCTGGAAAGCTACTCGGAGCACAGCCTGGACGAGGGCAGTACCTCCCGCGCGGCTTCCTATGTGGGCCTTGCCTGGGGGGATGGCAGCATGACCTGGGGTGCCGGCACCGACACCGATATTATCGTTGCCGGCATCAGGGCGCTGGTTTCGGCAATTAACAGTAAATG
>ENA-OPYX01000435-OPYX01000435.1-human-gut-metagenome-genome-assembly--contig:-NODE-435-length-24457-cov-2.835183_pt1 | contig 24457 bp, 27 predicted proteins | sample MGYA00242639_ERZ504486 | MGnify/ENA primary metagenome ERZ504486 (study PRJEB26092, sample SAMD00036296) | human gut metagenome | host: Homo sapiens | study: EMG produced TPA metagenomics assembly of... | reverse complement strand
ATTAAGTTTATTTCCGTCATTACTAAGCGAATACAGTGCAACGCCGCCCAAAATATTGTTAAGCAATCCCTCAGTCATAAAATCGGAATGAAGCAATTCTTCAATTTCAATCGTATTATCAAATACGTTGTCCAAATTTTCACTTGCAACATTATTTGGGTCACTGATTAATTTTCCGAAAGATTCTTCATCTATCGCTCTTGAAAAATAAAATCCTTGTGCATAATTACAACCTCTGTCAAGCAAGAAATTCTTCTGTTCATCCGTTTCAACGCCCTCGGCGATTACCGCCAAACCAATCCACTTTGCCATTTTTATAACCGATTCAAGAATTTCTTTACCCTTTGTATTTCCGTCACGACCTGCCTCAAGGAATCTTGTATCTATTTTAAGTACATCAACGCTTATATCTTTCAACATATTAAGCGATGAATAACCACTGCCGAAATCGTCCATCAATACAATAAAACCCAATTCACGAAGTTCGTCAACAGCTTTCAAAATCTGTTCTTCATCACTTGTAAACGCACTTTCGGTAATTTCTATCTCCAAATATCTTCTCTCAATATTGTATTTATCCGTAAGATTTACAAAAATCTTTGACAAATCAAGAGAATAAATATCCATTCTCGAAACATTCACCGATATAGGAACCGCAGTATATCCCTTATCAATATAATCACGTAAAATTCGGCAACTTTCTTCCCATATATATTCGTCAAGTTTTGTAATAAGCATATTCTGCTCAAACATCGGAATAAAATCTTTCGGAAAGATAAGACCTTTTTCGGGATGCTGCCATCTTACAAGGCTTTCCGCACCCATTACCTTTGTTGTTCGTATATCGTATTTAGGCTGAAGATACACTTTAAATTCGTGATTTTCAAATGCCCTTTCACTTTCGTTTAAAAGTTCGTGTTGCGAGAAAACATAATTTTTCACACTGTCATTATATTCCGCAACATTAACAAGATAATTGTTTTTTATCGACTCACACGCAAAACTTGCTCTGTCGCACATAAGCCTTACGGGGATATTTTTTGTTTTAACGTGGTAAATTCCCACAGTCATTCTTATTTCAAAATCAATCGGATAATCCTTTACCCAACTTTGAATTTCCGCACCCAATGCATCCGGTTGAATATTTTCTTCAAAGTCCATAAAAGAAAATACATCACCCGAAAGCCTTGCGGCTACAAGACCGTATTTTGCGGCTCTTTCTTGCAATTTCTTGCCTATATAGCTAAGAAGTCTGTCACCTTCGACAAAACCGTAATCTGTCATTGACAAATTTGAATTTCTCGACATCAAAGCAAACAATAACATATTCTTTGTCCGGTTCATTTTCAAATCTGCACCTGACACGGTCATAATATGTATTCCTGTTGTAAAGTCCGGTAAGTTCATCAAGACTCTTTACTTTTCGTAAATTTTCTTCCAGTTGATGAACTCTTTCTTGAAGTTCTTCCACTGTCCCCTCTGACATCTTCTTCGCCTCCCCGCTGTATAGCTTACGTTTATATTATATCACTTTTTATTGTTTTTGCAATACTTAATTACAGCATTTTAAATTTTTTTTGAATATTTTTCTGATTTTTAAAATTTCACTTGTTTTTATGCAATATGTATGATATAATAGGAATGTTAGGGGTGAATTTATGAAATATACACTATCAAAAGGACTCACTAACAGTCCGGATGCAAGATTGATAAGGCAGTCCGTTTTCGTGGAAGAGCAGGGTTTTGAATACGAATTTGACGACATTGACGAAACCGCTTTGCACCTTGTTTTGTACGATGAAAACGATAATCCTTGTGCAACGGGACGACTATTTTTCGACGATTGCATGAAAATCGGCCGTATCGCCGTTATGAAAGAATACAGAGGTCAGTCGCTCGGCAGTGAGGTTATCGTCATACTTGAAGAAAAAGCACTTGAATTTGGTGCGCATCATATCGAGCTTTCCGCTCAAATACAGGCAAAAGATTTTTATAAAAAGCTCGGTTACACCGAAATCGGCGAAATATATAAAGAAGAATTTTGTCCGCATATAAAAATGTTTAAGGATTTAAAATAACTTAGATAAATCGGAATTTGCGGTGATAATTATGCTATTCAAAGAGATAAATAAGCGAGACTTTGATAAACTCGCACTAAAAATGTTTTCGATTTTATCCTCTAATATGGAGATTATAAACTCTAAAGAAACAATATCAGATGATGATTTTTCGATTTGGTTAAAGTATCAAAATGATCATTTTTATGAAAAAGTTTTCATTATATTTGAGGACGGGGACACTTTGGCAGGATATTTTCAATATTCATTTATTGGTGATAATCTTATAATTGAAGAAATGGAGATTATGCCGAGCTATCAAGTACGTTTCGGCGTACTTAGTGGATTATTTCGGTTTATGCGATATAGAATACCGGACAATATTACAAGTGTATCCGCATATATTAGCAAGAACAATCCGCGTTCTTGCAGAATTGCTGAAAAGCTTGGCTTGTCCGCTGATAGGGAAAATGCCTCTGCAACAAGTTTTTTGTATTCGGGAGATATTCAGCACATTTTGAAACGTTATTTGAAATGAAAAACAGAAAAATTCCGATTTATCGAATAATACACTTACTAAAAAAGGAGCAGATTTAAAATCTGTTCCTCTTAATTTACACGCATTATCTTACCGCAAGCGATTTTCTCACCAGAATTACCGCTCGCACGATTTCTTTTATACATATTCATATCTCCCCTATCAAGATATGAATTAAATTCCGATTTTATGACTTTTACGGTCTTTTCCTTATACTGCCCTCATATTTTTTTATACTTCCGCCAAGCGAAACCACATTTCCGAAACGATTTTTCAAATTATCAACCGTTTTTTCAAACTGCTCGACTTTTTTCATATTTTCCGTATTGTCCTCAATCAAACTCATCTGTTCGTATACGTCATTCTCACCGACAAGGTTTGTTCCCGTTACAGACATCATTCGTATCGGCAATTTTAAATTCCAAGATTTTTTTCACAAGCTCCATTGCCGCATTGCGTATATCTCTTGAAACATATGTAGGCTTTTCGAGTTTTTTCTGACGGCTTATACTCTTAAATTGCGGATCTTTTATCAATATTTGCACTGTCGTGCATTTCATATTTTTTCGGCGTAAACGTGCAGCAACACTGTCCGAAAGTGCATATATACCGCTCCGTACATCTTCTTCACCGACAAGGTCCTGTCTGAACGTCATACCGTTGCCGACCGATTTAACTTTCTCTTTTTCGTATATTGATTTAACCGGCTCACTGTCAAGTCCGTTTGCGTATCTGTACAGCATATTCCCCGCTTTACCGAAATGTCTGACAAGGATATGTTCGTCATATTTTGCAAGCTGACCGATAGTTTTAACACCCAATCTTTCAAGCTCATCACCCGTCTTTTTGCCGACAAAAAGCAAATCTCTTACTGACAGCGGATATATAAACTGTTTCCAATTTGATTTTGAAAACACAGTTGTCGCGTCCGGTTTTTTATAGTCACTGCCAAGTTTTGCGAACACCTTGCAAAATGACACTCCGACTGAAATTGTAAGCCCTGTTTCCTCTCTTACAATTCTTCTAAGCTCGTTCGCAATCTTCACACCGTCACCGAACAGTCTTTTACTTCCCCGTAACATCAAGCCAAGCCTCGTCAGGTCCGAACGACTCGACATAATCGGTGTACCGTTTATAAATATCCATAACCTGTTTTGAATACTTGTAATACAAATCATGGTGCGGTCTGACTATGACTAAATCGGGACACTTTTTCTTTGCCTGCCAAATTGTTTCGGCAGTTTGTATGTTGTACTTTTTCGCAAGCTCATTCTTTGCCAAAATAATACCGTGCCTACTTTCCTCGTCACCGCCGACCGCCATAGGCACTTTTTTAAGTTCCGGATTTAATACACATTCCACCGACGCATAAAATGCATTACAGTCGCAATGAAGTATTGTTCTGTCCATCAGTTTTGCTTCCTTACAATCGTATAGTCGTCGCCCATTCTGAAATAATGGCAGTTATCGTTATTGCCCATCGTAAATCTGTACATTTCGTCCTCATCCAAATTTATCGCACAGCAATAACATTCATATTCATCGTCATAATAGTAATTCATACAAAATTCACAGTTGGTTTTCATTTTTTAACACCTCTGAATATGATTATATCATAACGGCCTGCACTTTACAACAAATTTGTCTATGTCAAAATAATAACAATTATTGACTAAATGCACTGTTGTATTGTATAATAAAATTATTCATTATGATGGAGGATTTTACTATGGAATTTAAAGAAAATACTGATTTTGACCTTATCGGTTTAGGCGAAGTTATGCTAAGACTTTCACCTCCAAACAAAGAAAAGATTTCTCAAAGCGAAACATTTGAAAAAAATGCAGGCGGAAGTGAACTTAACGTTGTATCGGGTGCGGCAATGCTCGGTATTCGTTCGGCGATAGTTACAAAATTGCCCGAAAACAAGATGGGACATTTTATAAGAAATAAAATTCGTTACGGAAACGTGTCCGATGACTATATTATATACGACCACTCACCTCAAAAAAGATTGGGCGTTTATTACTATGAAAGCGGTGCTTATCCGCGAAAATCATCGGTAATTTATGATAGAGCAAATTCAAGTTTTTGTTCACTTTCTCTTGACGAACTTCCGGAGGATATATACGCAAAAACTAAGATTTTTCACATTTCAAGCATTACGCTTGCACTTGACCCATCACTAAAGGAAACGGCTATTGAAATGATACATAAATTCCACGAGGCAGGTGCATATATTTCATTTGACGTAAACTACCGTGCAAGTTTGTGGTCTGAAGAAGAGGCTAAAAAGACTGTTGAGGTGATATTCCCATATGTAGATTTTCTTTTCGTTTCGGAAGAAACATCAAGAAGGATGTTGCAGAGAACAGGTACTTTGGAAGAAATAATGAAAGGCTATGCCGACACTTACGGTTGCACACTTATTGCAACAACAAGACGTGAGGCCGTAAGCCCTACGCACCATAATTTCAACTCAAAAATATATATGAACGGTAATTTCTATGAAGAAGAACCTTACAATAATATCGAAGTTATCGACCGCATAGGCTCGGGTGACGCATATCTTGCAGGTGTGCTTTACGGACTTATCAAGTACGGTACTCCTGAAAGAGCAATCGAAATCGGTAACGCACTTTCAGCTGTTAAAAACACTGTTGCAGGCGATATGTCAGCAAGCAGTATTGAAGAAATCGAAAGCGTTATTAAATCACACAAAGCAACAGGTCATCAAGATGAAATGGTAAGATAAAATAAAGGATAGCGACATATTGCCGCTATCCTTTTTTGTGTTCCTATTTAATTTCAATTCTTATTTTAAATTCAAATTCACTTTCATCAAAGCGATATTCTTCTTGTGTAAGCGGTCCACAGCTGTTTTGACCTATACCGTTTTGTTTATAATCAATACACAAAACAGTATCGTCGCATTTTTCAAGTTCAAAATTATGTTTCTTTTCGGTCAATTCCTCTTGCGTGTAATGCAACGCACTGAATGAAAACGGAGTATCCGAGCTTACTCTGATATTTTCCGTTTCAACATATCTTGTACCGAAATGACTTCCGTTTTCCTGTGGTTTTATATATGGTTCATACATATCCGAAACAGTTGTGTTAAATTCATCAAGATATGTGCAAAGGTGCTTATCACTGTAACTTTCATACGGACCGTAGCCGTAATACTTGACGTTCTCGCCTTTAGTGAAAAATCTCAAACCAAATCGCGGAATTACAGGCAGATTTTCGCCCACTTTAACGCTCGACTGCATATCAATAATACCGTTTGCATAAATCGTCCATACGGTTTCAATATCCATATGCTTGCGCTGCACAACGGGAATAAGCGCATTATGGCACTTTATCGTAACTGTATCAGTCACATCATAAGTACAGTCATAGACGTAGCTTTGTTCTCTATGATAATCGGCATTTATCCAATCACGCATAATATTTCTGTCGTTGTCAGTCGGTGCTCTCCACACATTCCATTCAACAGGTCTTGTAACCGTATCGGAAAGTTTTTTGAAATTACCTGTTGATTTATCGAAGATATATTCAAAATTATTACCTTTTATCGTAATGTTTCTGCCTTGCTCCGATACTTCAAAACTTCCGTCTGCACTGACAGGTTCAAGTTTCGGCACAGTGTCATTTACAATAAGTTGTTCAAAGCCTACTTCATATCCTTTTTTCGCCCAAAGCGTGTCGCTCTTTTGATATGCCTTAACCATTACGACATCACCGTTCGGACGCGGAAAGCTCTTTTTTCCTCTCGGCGGAACATCAAATTCCATTTTTTCACCGTTGACTTCAAAATAAAGTTTATCGTCAAGCTCCGCAAAATCGTAACGATTTTCCACCACCATAATATTGCTGTATGATTTTATCGCAAACGGTTTAATAGCCTGCTTGTATTCCAAAAGTCCCGTATGAGGTCGTCTGTCGGGGTAAACAAGTCCGTCAACGCAGAAATTACCGTCATTCGGATATTCGCCGAAATCACCGCCGTAAAAATATTTACTGTCCCCCATATCAATAGCATGGTCGCACCATTCCCAAGCGAATGCACCGGAAAATCCGTCATATCTGTATAGGCGGTCTATATATTCCTTTATACCGCCGGGGCCGTTACCCATTGCGTGTATAAATTCGCACTGCATATACGGTTTTACAACCGCCATTTGTTCCTTTTCTTTCTTGCCGAGTTTACTCTCCGAAAGATTTATCCATTTCGCCCGCACCGCCGTATTCACTGCCTTTTCCAAGACTGACTCTGTGCCAAACCACTTCACCCGGATTTTCAAAATATTTGTCTATCCACTTATAATCCGCATACATGGTACTTTCAACATCAAGCATTGAGGTATCGTTTATAGTCCCTCCATCTGCCACATACTGCTTTCGTAATGCGTCAATCTTGTGGAGTCATATTCCTTAACCCATCTGCCAGCTTTCTCAAAATTCACGCCGTAACCGCCCTCATTGCCGAGCGACCAAATGCACACGCTTGTTCTGTTTTTATCGCGTATAACATTTCTCTGAACTCTGTCCAAAATTGCATTTTCCCATTCGGAATTTTGTGCAAGCAATCCGAATGTAACGGCTTGTGAACCGCCGAAAAATGATGCTGTTCCGTGAATTTCAATATCAGATTCCGCAATAACATAAAAGCCGTATTCGTCGCACAACTGCATAAGCCACGGAGCATTTGGATAGTGACTTGTACGAAGTGCATTGATATTGTGCTGTTTCATAAGCTTTAAATCTTTTTTCGGCTTGCTCGCGGCTTATGGTATATCCTGTTACAGGGTCACTGTCATGACGGTTTACGCCTTTCAATTTTTATCGGTTTATTATTAAGAAAAACAATTCCATCATCAATTTTTATTTCTCTGAAACCGAGTTTTTTTCGCGTATAACCTCATCTTCCGTTACAAGATACAATGTATATAAATACGGATATTCCGCGTTCCAAAGTATAGGTTTTTCAACCGTTATAGTTTTACTGTCCCCACTATATATCTCGCCTTTTTCATTTTCAAGAACAAAGCTCACATCAGTGTCCAAATCCAATTCAATATTAATTTTTCCTTGAATATCTGTTTCGATTTTATAGTCGCGGATATGCTTCTGCGGACGATTTAAAATATACACATCTCTGAAAATACCACTCATTCTGAACTTATCCTGATCCTCAAGATAACTTCCGTCACACCATTTAAAAACCAACACGCAAAGTGTATTATCACCGTTTTTAACCTTATCTGTAATATCAAATTCAGATGTTGAATGTGATACTTGACTGTAACCGACAAATTTGCCGTTCACCCACACATAAAAACAAGAATCCACACCCTCAAAATTCAAATACTTGCTATAATCATTAACCGATTCAAAATGAGTTACATACGCACCGCACGGATTGTCATACGGAACATACGGCGGATTATACGGAAACGGATATCTTGTATTTGTATATTGATGGCGGTCATAACCTTGCGTTTGCCAACATGACGGTACAGGAATTTTATCAAAGCCGTCTGTATTTCCGTCCTTAAAATCATCAGGAACATCATCAATACAAGTGTAATACATAAAGTTCCACTCACCGTTTAAATCCTGCTTTCTGTCATTCGTTTCCTTTCTTGCATTTTCTATATCCGAACACGGCATATAATACGCTCTGTTTTCTTCTGTATTAATATGCAATGTGTTTAAATCATTGTAGTATTTTTCAATCTGCATACCTTGTCCTCCTATTCATATTTTAGTATATCCGAGCGGCTAATTTTTTGTCAATACGATTAGCAAATTTTTATTTTATCTGCATATCGGCAGATGTCAAGAAATTAGTTTGGATTCTGCGAAAATGAACTTGTCGGCGTACACAGGTACGTTAGAGTTTATTTTCGCTGAAAGTGCAAAGGCAAGCCGTATATTAAAGATAGGCTTGCCTTTTGTTTTTTATTAAATTATAAGAATAATATTTTGCACGTTCCAGACAATTTATTGACAATCTGAGGGGACACTGAATTTTAGTGTCCCCTTCTACTATTTTCCTTCACCTACACGTATTCTCGTAAGTGCTCTTTTTAATTTTATTTCAGCGGCTCTTTCTTCGTAGTCGGAAGCTTCTTTAATTTTCTTTTCCGCCGCCTCTTTTGCCCTCAACGCACGTTCAACGTCAATATCTTCGGACCATTCAAACGTACTTGCAACAAGTCTGACTGTTCCTTTTTTCACATTCAAAAGTCCGCCCGAACACGCCGCCGTTCTTACATCGCCGTTCGTTGTAACTCTTGCCACACCCGTATCGACAGGCGTTACATAATCGCAGTGACCACTCATAATACCAACGTCGCCCTCCGTTGTACGAACAAGTAATTTTTCCGCATCACCGTCAAACATAAGTCCGTCGGGCGTTACTATCTGCAAATGAAATGTATTCATAATCATTCACCCATTTTCTTTGCTTTTTCACGAACTTCGTCAATACCGCCCGCAAAAAGGAAACACGATTCGGGAATATCATCACATTTGCCCTCGATAATTTCCTTAAAACCGCGAATCGTTTCTTTAATCGGAACGTATTTACCTTGCATTCCGGTAAACTGTTCTGCAACAGAGAAATGGCTGTGACAAAAATCTCTGAACCTTTCTCGCTCTGTTTACAGTATTCTTATCTTCTTCCGAAAGCTCGTCCATACCCATAATCGCAATAATATCCTGCAATTCGGTATATCTTTGAATTATACGCTGTACCGCTCTTGCTGTTTCGTAATGTTCCTTACCCACAACTTCGGGTGTCAAAATTCTTGACGTTGATTCAAGCGGGTCAACCGCCGGATAAATACCCAACGAAGAAATCTGTCTTGACAAAACGGTTGTTGCGTCAAGGTGAGCAAATGTCGTTGCGGGAGCAGGGTCTGTAAGGTCGTCCGCAGGCACATAGACAGCTTGTATTGAAGTTATAGAACCGTTCTTTGTAGATGTAATTCTCTCCTGTAAAGCACCCATTTCAGTAGAAAGTGTAGGCTGATAACCAACTGCCGACGGAATACGTCCGATAAGTGCCGAAACCTCCGAACCGGCTTGTGTAAATCTGAAAATATTATCAATAAACAAAAGCACGTCCTGATGTTGCTTATCTCTGAAATATTCAGCCATTGTAAGTCCCGAAAGTGCAACTCTCATTCTTGCACCCGGCGGCTCGTTCATCTGACCGTAAACAAGCGCAGTCTTATTTATAACGCCCGACTCTTTCATTTCATTATAAAGGTCGTTACCCTCTCTCGTTCTCTCGCCGACACCGGCGAAAACACTGATACCGCCGTGTTCCTTAGCGATATTATTGATAAGCTCCATTATAAGAACAGTCTTGCCGACACCTGCACCGCCGAAAAGACCGATTTTACCGCCTTTTGCATACGGCGCAATAAGGTCGACAACCTTAATACCCGTTTCAAGTATTTCCGTTGTCGGATTTTGTTCTTCGTATGTCGGCGGCTCACGATGTATACACCATTTTTCTTTTGTTTCGGGATTAGGCATATTATCAACCGCATCACCCAAAACGTTAAAAATTCTTCCGAGTGTTTCTTCACCGACAGGCACTTTAATTCCCTCACCTGTGTCAACGGCATCCATACCTCTGACAAGTCCGTCCGTCGAGCCCATCGAAATACATCTGACAACATTGTCGCCTATATGCTGTGCAACTTCCGCAACAAGTCTTTGACCTTTATTGTCAATTTCAATGGCATTTAAAATATTAGGCAATTCACCGTCCTCAAACCTTATATCAAGGACAGGACCTATTATTTGAACTATTTTTCCAACGTATTCATATTTTCAAATCCTTTTTATATATTATTCGCACCTGATATTATCTCTGTCAATTCCTGCGTGATTGATGCCTGTCTTGCTCTGTTATATTCGAGGCTCAGATTTTCAATCATTTCCGACGCATTGTCCGTTGCGGATTCCATCGCATTTCTTCGTGCCGATAATTCCGACGCAACCGATTCCGACACAGCACCGTACACCATTCCGGAAATATAATAAGGTATTATCTGTGCAAAAGTTTCCTCTGCGTCAGGCTCATACACAATAAGGCTGTAATTCATATTACGCATACCCTCTTTTGTATGCTCAACTCTTATCGGCAGAACATTTTCCGTCTTAGGCTCTTGCGTAAGCATATTGACAAAGCTTGTATACGAAAGAATAAGGTGCGTAAATTCGCCCTTTTCATACGCCTTTGCCAATAAACTTCCTATTGCGTGACAATCGGAGATTTTTATATCGCCTGCTTTGGCATATGTGTCGGTATACACATTATCTTCACCGAAATGCTCCACAACCTTTTTACCTATCGGAAAAATTATATCTCCGTCTTTTATGTCAAGAGATTTAAACAAATTGTTGTTATATCCGCCTGCAAGCCCTCTGTCACCGGCTATAACAATATGACACGTTTTGCCTTCTCTCTCACGCGTAAATACAGAACTGAAATCCTTATTATCCTTTGCTATATCTTCAAGTGTTTCGTGAAGTATATTAAAATACGGCTTTGAACGCTCAATACCCTCGGACGCTTTACGCATTTTTGACGCGGCAACAAGCTCCATGGCTTTTGTTATCTGCATAGTCGAGCTTATACTCTTTATTCTGTTTTTTATTGTCTTCATTGATGAAGCAGACATCAGAGCATCCCTCCTACTTTACAAAACGTTTCTTACAATCTTCAACAGATGAACGGATTTTTTCTTCACATTCTTTACTCATTTCACCTGTGTTTTCAATCGTATCTATTATATCATGTGCATTATTTTCAATATACTCAAATAATGATGTTTCAAATTCCTGTATTCCTTCAACAGGTATATCTTCAAGCAAATCGTTTATAACCGCATAAATAATTACCACTTGCAATGATACTCTTATCGGCGTGTTTCTTCCTTGCTTTAGCACTTCAACTATTCTCTCACCCTTTGCAAGACGCATTTTTGTGTCTTTATCAAGGTCCGAGCCGAACTGTGCGAATGCTTGAAGTTCTCTGTACTGTGAATACGAAAGTTTCAGACTTCCGGCAACTTTTTTCATTGCCTTTATCTGTGCGTTACCGCCTACACGCGACACGCTTATACCGGGATTGACCGCCGGCATAATGCCCGAATGGAATAATTCCGTTTCAAGGAATATCTGTCCGTCCGTAATTGAAATTACGTTTGTCGGTATATATGCCGAAACATCGCCCGCCTGTGTTTCTATAATCGGCAATGCCGTAAGTGAGCCGCCGCCCAAATCCTCCGACAATCTCGCCGCTCTTTCAAGCAATCTTGAATGTAAATAGAATACATCGCCCGGATACGCCTCGCGTCCCGGCGAACGTCTTAAAAGCAGCGACAACGCTCTGTATGCTACTGCATGTTTTGACAAATCGTCATACACAATCAAAACGTCCTTGCCTTTATACATAAAATATTCGCCCATTGCACAACCTGCATACGGTGCAATATATTGAAGTGCCGGCATTTCAGACGCCGTTGCGGAAACGACAATCGTATAATCCATCGCACCGGCCTTTTCAAGCGTATCAACGATTGACGCAACCGTTGAACGCTTTTGACCTATCGCAACGTAAATACAAAGTACGTCCGTATCTTTTTGGTTTATAATGGTATCAACCGCAATCGCCGTTTTACCTGTTTGTCTGTCACCGATTATAAGTTCTCTCTGTCCTCTGCCAATAGGTATCATAGAGTCAATCGCCTTTATACCTGTCTGCAAAGGCACGCTTACAGACTTACGTTCGATAATTCCCGACGCCGGAGACTCGACAGGTCGGGTTTCGGCTGTGTTTATCGCACCCTTGCCGTCAATAGGGTTTCCGAGAGCGTCAACAACACGACCCAAAAGTGCATCACCAACGGGAACGTCTGCGACACGTCCCGTACGTTTTGCGATACTGCCCTCTTTTATTCCCGAATCCTCACCGAGAATAACAACGCTGACGTTATCTTCTTCAAGGTTCAGAGCCATAGACATAACTCCGCCGTCAAGTTCGATAAGCTCACCCGCCATACACGCGTCAAGTCCGTGTAAACGTGCAATTCCGTCACCAACTTCTATAACGTAACCCGTTTCTGTTTCGCGTATTATATTATCGTAATTTTTAATTCTGTCCTTTATAACTTTGCTTAAATCCTGCATCTTCTACTCCTATGCTATATCAAAGCTTTTTTTTAAATCTTCAAGTCCTGATTTTATACTTGAATCAATCCGTATACCATCTGTTTCGATTATAATTCCGCCTATACATTTTTTATCAACGTGCATTTTCAAAACTACTTTTCCGCCCGTTTTCTTTTCAAGTTTCTGCAATAGTTTTTCTTCCAAATGTTTGCCTATAGGCTTTGCTGTTGTAACATTAACAATTTTTATACTATTGTCCTCATTATACAGCTTTTCATATGTTTTAAAACATTCCCCTATGTGATGTACAATATGCTTTTCCGAAAGTAACTTTAAGAAATTCAAAACATATCTGTTCACCTTGCCCAAGAAATCTTCGTTGAGTATCTCCATAAGGTCATCACGTTCGATTTGAGGTGCATCAAGTATTTTAACATATGCAGGGTGTTCGTTAAATAGCGAAACAATCCCCTCAAGTTCAAGCAAAATCTCCCTTGACATTCCCTCATCCTTTGCAAGGTTGTAAAGCGAGGCACCGTAAGTCTGTGGTACAGACATATAAATCACCTACATTCTATCAATAATATCAGAAATCAGTTCTTCATCATCACTGTCAGTTAATTTTTTGCCTATAATTTTTTCTGCCGCATCGACAGCCATAGACGCAATCTCTCTCTTTGCATCAGTGACTGCGTTCTGCTTATCTTGTTCAATCTGCTTTTGACTCTTTTCCATTATATACCGAACTTTTTCATTTGCCTCATTTACAATAGATTCAGAGCGTCTGTCCGCCGTTTCAACTGCCGATTTTATTATACCGTCAGCCTCATTTTTTGCAGACAAAAGTTTTTCTTCGTATTCACTTTTAAGGCTTAGTGCCTTATCGTTGGTTTCCTCCGCCTGTTTATATGAATTCTCGATTTCTTCTGCGCGTTCATCAAGTATCTTCGTTACAGGTTTAAACAAAAACTTCTTTAAAAGCAGAAACAATATGAGCAGGTTTGCCCACGTAAAAATCATTGTCCATGTGTCTATGGATACAAAAGGCAAATATTCATTCATTTGCTCTCATCCTTTCGCTGTTTGATTAAAGAAGTCCTATAAGCGGATTTGCAAACAATAAAATCAATGCGACAACCAGACCGTAAATACCTGTTGATTCCGCAACCGCACAACCAAACAACATTGTTGAAGTAATTGCACCCTTTGCCTCAGGCTGTCTGCCGACTGCCTCTGCCGCCTTACCTGCCGCAAAAACCTTGTCCTATACCCGGTCCGACACCTGCTATCATTGCAAGTCCCGCACCTATTGCCGACGCCGCTAATATAATTGCTCTTTCCATTTTTTAAATCTCCTTTGTTTTATATTTATTGTTGTTTTTTTATTGTTGTTTTTAGTCGCCTGCACCTTGAACAAACACCATCGTAAGCATACAGATTATATATGCCTGCAAAAAGCTTGTGAACAGGTCAAAGTAAACCGAAAGTATTGCCGGAATACCGACTTGTAAAATCGGTATTGTAGCAAAGAAATCATTTGGTATCCACGAAAGTATAACACTGCTAAGACTCGCCAAACCGCCGTATACAAGTGATGTTATAACAAGACCTGCGGCAATATTACCGAAATGACGGAACGTCATTGAAACAGGGTTTGCAATTTCACTTATAAGGTTGAGCGGCGTTATAACCGGTACAGGTTCGGTAAACGACTTAAGCCAACCGAGAACACCGTGATTTTTGATGTTCGTCACCTGTATCATAAGGAACGTCACTATCGACCACGAAAGTATAACGCTTAAATCAGCCGTTATCGGTCTTAACCCCGTAAGCGACGATAAACTTCCGACTATCGAAAATATAAAAAGCGTTCCTATATACGGTACAAACGACATATATTTTTCACCCATTGTATCCTTTACAAGATTGTAAAGCATTGTAATGAGTTTTTCTGCCACAAGTTGTTTCTTTGACGGATTTCTTACTCGCATACCGTGTGTCAGCCATACAGACACTATCACGAGCACCGCCATTATAATCCACATATTGACTATACTTTCGGTTACTTTAATTCCACCGAAAAGCGGTATCTCAAATAAAACCTTAGGTCCGTTCATCTTCTGACACTTCCCTTTCCTTTTTTCTCGTAAGATTTAGTATGAATATAGAAATCTGCGGGAATATAAGCGGAATTATAACGCATACATAGTTTAGATAATCAACCTTTGTTGCCCAAATTACCGCAAGTGCAATAAGTGCCAGCCTACCTATATAACCGACTCCCATAAGTCCGGACGCACCTTTTTGCTTTGACACACATCTTTCAAGGATAATTCCCATAAGTGCAAAGTTTAAAATTGCCACCGCACATCCGAGAAGTGTTCCGAATATTGCAGATAAACCAAAAAACTTTGTCGGCAAAGTAACAAGTACTTGCACCGCTCCGAGTATGATCACACCTATTGCAATATTTCTTATTTCGACAAGTAAAGTCTTTGACACATATTTCCCCTCTTTCTCTTTTTGATACTATATCTATTTTACCATAATACTTATTATTTTCAACCCTTAGTTTTCCGACAAACGTATATTTTTAAACAATTTTATCGTTATTTGTCGTTTATTCTTTCATTTTCTCACTTATACACAAATTTATCCTTTTCTTTGTTGCACTTTGCACAAAGAACAATGAGTATATTTTCACTTTTTGTTTAATTATCTTAATTCCAAACCTTCCTATATATTATGTTATTTTTTATTCATTTATTCAAACATAACCTTCTCAAATCAAAAAAGCGCAAATCTAAACAGATTCGCGCTTTTTATTTTTAAAATCCCAACGGAATTTTGAACAGAATAAATGCCATTAACAGCAATGTCCACGATACCATAAATATAACCGAATACGGAATCATCATTGATATTAAGTTACCTGCCGTAAATTCCGGTTTATACTTTCGCATATACATAAGCACCACTCCCGCATACGTCATAAGCGGGGTTATGATATTCGTTGACGAATCGGCAATTCTGTATGCCGCCGCAACAACATCGGGCGTCATTGAGCTGTTTACATGGTATAGCATCGGCACAAAAATCGGTCCGAGCAACATCCATTTTGAACTCAATCCGCCGACAAACAGATTAATAAATCCTGTTATCAATATAAAGCCGATTATAAGCAATATCGGCGAATTTGACGCACCGACCGCCTGCAAGCCCATTGCTCCGATATACGTTATATACGTTCCCAAGTTTGTATAAGTCAAAAGTGACAGGAAGTTATAGCTGAAGAACGTCAAAACAATCGCATATCCCATTGTACCGATTTGCTTGGACATAGCTCCGACCATATCGCTGAGTTTTCTGAACTTACCCACAGCATATCCGTAAAACATTCCCGGGACAAAGAATATGAATGTAATTATCAATATGATGTTATCAAGAAACGGTGTTACGGTTTTACCTGTTTCGTCAACGTATGACGAAAGCGGTCCGAATCCAAGCAATGCCACTGCTGCAAGTGCTGTCAAAAGTCCCGCACCCGACCACCAAAGTGCTCTTTTTTCTTTATCCGAAACAACAAATTCACTTACATTTATATCTGACGGAATTATATATTTCTGTTTTTCAAATTTAGGTTTTACAAACTTTATTGTAACAAATCCGCCTATTATTACAAGCATTACCGTTGACGCAAGCATAAATAATAGTGCATTGTCACATGATTTATCGCTTTTCCGAGATACGAAACGAACGGTATATTCTGACTGCTTGCAAAAGCCTCCGCATTTGTACCGATTATAACGTCAACAACCGTTGCCGGTATCAAATTCGCACTGAATCCGGCACTTACGCCTGCAAACGCCGCCGCCATACCTATAAGCGGATTTTTCCCTATACCGACATATAAAAGTCCGGCAAGTGGTATCAAAATCAAATATCCCGCATCTGTTGCAATATTACTCATTATTCCGAGAAATACAAGCACAAACGGTAGCAGCTTATCCGATATATTTGTACCCATACGTCTTATAAGTGCCGACAAAAGTCCCGATTCTTCCGCTATACCTATACCAAACATTACTATTAATATAGTACCTACTATACCTCCGGCATATCCGAGCCAATTATCAAGTATCGCATTTGAGAATATCCACCTCACATTTTCGGCAGTGAACATATTTTTAATCTCATAACTCACGCTTGTACCGTCAGCCGAAGTCATAGAGAATGTATTTCCTCCGAATATCCCCGTTACAACAAGCACCAATATATAAAGCAATATAAAAATTATAACAGGGTCAGGTATTTTCTGCCCGAGTTTTTCAATTATTCCGATTTTATCTTTTTTACGCAAAACAAAAATCACTCCCTTCTGTATGATACTATACCATACGGGAGTGATTTAATTCAACGAACAATATATGCCAAAAGCTATTTGATAACTATTGTCTTTATGATTTGAGTTTGAACAGGTACATCGTCCATACCCATATTCGTTAGTGAATGAGTTTCGGTTTCCGCGATTTTATCCACATATTCCATACCTGACGTAACCTTACCGAATGCCGCATACTGACCGTTAAGCGACGGACTGTCTCGGTGCATAATAAAGAACTGACTTGACGCACTGTCCATACTCATTGCCGTTCTTGCCATTGATATAACACCTCTTTCGTGAGGTATCATATTAAAACTTCCGTTTTGCAAGAATTCACCTGTTATTGTATCTGTTTCGTGCTGTGTCATATCGGTATCATAGCCGCCGCCCTGAATCATAAAGTCTTTTATAACTCTGTGGAACACAAGTCCGTCATAGAATTTTTCATTTGCAAGTTTAACAAAATTTGCAACCGTTTTCGGTGCAATATCCGGATAAAGTTCAAGTTCGATATTGCCGCCATCCTCAAGTTGAATTTCAGCATTTACAACGTTTCCTGTGCCGTCAGCATAACCTTTATATGCGTCATATTTTTGATTTAAAACTTTTTCGTATGTTTCAAATTTCTTTGCAAGTCCTTCTTCTACATTTTTCTTCGTGTAGTCGATTGTAACGGTTGATGCACCTCCGTCCCAATTAACCGTTGCACCGAACATTTCCGATATTGCTCTTAGCGGTACCATTGTGTAGTCGTTCATTATAGTCGGCGATACGTCCATTACAGTTGTATCTTCAAGTGCAGTTGACGAAGTTTTAAATGCGTGGTCTTTGTCAATCCAAGTAAAATACAGATTACTTCCGTCACAAAGTGTTATACCCTTTGTATCTGCGTCCCACGATACATCACAGCCAAGTGCCTCCGAAACAGCTCTAAGAGGTACAAGTGTTCTTTCTTCAACAATTACAGGCGCCATTTCGGGATGAATTTTCTCACCGTTTACCTTTACCGTAATATCACTCGCCTGTACTGTCGGAACCAATGCCATTGTCACCGTCATTATTGACGCCAACATTAAGCTTAACTTTCTCATTCTTATTTCTCCTTTTCTTGCTCTTAAATTCTTCAATCATTTTTTGTGTTTCTTCAATTTCCTCTGTTGTTTTCATAAGCGGAATGAAACTTTTCGCAATCTTTCCTTTACCTCTGTGCTTTATGTAGAGTATTCCGATAATCGAAAATACAACCGCACCGATACAGTTTACCATAAGGTCTTTCATTGTATCGATTATTCCGACATCAAGATACCCTCCCTCTATAACGTACTGTCCTCCGTTATAGTTCACAATCGTACTTGTTATGCCGTTTAAGCTGACCGTGCCGTTAAGTCCGTTCGGATTAAGCGTTGCGGAATGTATTGCACTCACGATAAAATCTTTCTGCATATCCATTCCGAAAATTTGGTCCATACCAAATTCAAAGAACTCCCAAACCACTCCGACCGTCATAGAAAAACAAAATGCCACGAATGCTACAAAAAACGGTGACATATTAATATGAAATCTCGGGTCTTGATTTAAAATATCAATAAGTGCAAAGCCAATCGCCGCCATTATAAATCCGTTAATTGTATGGAGTACAGTGTCCCAATACGGAAAAATCGTATAAAAACTTTGTATCTCACCGAGTATTTCCGCCGCGAATATGAATAGTAAAATTACAACTTCAAGCATTGTCGGTAATTTTATGTTCAATTTTAAGTCTACAAATCTCGGAATGTTAAATAAAACCAAAGTTAGCAGACACAGAAATACATTATAGAAATTTCTGTTGAATATTTCCGCTACCATTGTTAAAACAACCAGAATTTGAAGAACAAGCAACAGTACAAACCTACCTTTTTTTCCGATCCTCTTCATAATATATTCTCCTTTAACGATAGTATAGATTATTATATCATAATCCGACATTTTTTTCAATCAAAATGTTTACAGTATGTTCACTTTTTGCAGGGTAATATTTACTGTACAAAATTTGTTTTTTGTGATATAATAAGTAAATAGAATTGATTGAACGATTTTTAGGAGCGTGTTATTATGAAAAAAAGCGATCTTACAAAACTTATTGCAATCGGTGCGGCTGTAACAGCGGCTGCCGCCACTACTGCGATTGTTATTTCAAAGCACAAAAAACACAAAACAATGCTTGCGGAACACACAAAAACTCTTACGAAAAAGCAGGCATATATCACAGGCGGAGGACTTTCCGCATTTGCGTCTGCACTTTATCTTGTGCGTGACTGCGGTTTCACTCCGGAGAATATTCATATATTTACAAACGGCACTCGCAACTGCGGCAACAACGAAACAGGTTTTATCTGCCGTCGCGGAAAAACTATAAGCATCAAAGACAGTATGAATTTCTTTGACCTTATCAGCGATGTTGATTCTTTGGATATTCCTGATTTGACCGTGTGCGACGAAATACTTAATATTTATCGTGCAAATATTTATCCGCGAAGTGTGACTTTGATTGATCAAGACAAAAACGTTATAGACAGTTCAAAAATCAAGGTTTCAAAATCACACAGAAACGCAATACTTGCACTTATGCAGTCAAAACGTTCGCAAATTCAGTCTGCGTCGATATTTGACGTTATGGACAGCGATTTCTTCCTTTCACCGTTCTGGAAACTTATTTCCGCATTATACGGTTTTACCGAAGAATCAAGTGCATATGAATTTGTAAACTGTATTGCAAATATGGATAATATGCTTTCGGGTATCATTCCGAATGATTTTGACAGATACGAAGAAATTGTCAACCCTCTAAAAGAACATTTAAAGAAAATCGGTGTTGATATAAGAGAAAATGCGATTGTTACCGATATTGATTTTGAAAACGACAATGCCGACTCAATTCACTTTACGGACGGTGCAACAAGAAAGACTTTCTATCTTAATGACGGCGATATTTGTATTATGCCTACCGATGAAATGGCTGACTGCGAATCTTTCGGCAGTTTCAACGAACCTGCTCCGAAACTTTATTCAAAGCCGTTTGAACTTTGGGAAAAGCTTGCTGAAAAGCACCCGTCATTCAAGTCACCTGACTTGTTCTTTGATGAATTTGAGGGTAATATGTCAGAGGAATTTACAATTACTCTTTCAAACAAACTTTTGCCTGAGCTTATCGACAAAGTTACTTGCGGTGCCTTGGGTCGCAATGGTATTATCGTGCTTGACGATTCAAATTGGAAAATGACAGTTTGTGCGGTACCGTCAACTTATTTTAAAGACCAAAGCGAAGATATTACAGTTTTGTGGGGCTGTGCTATGCGTCCTAATTGTGACGGTGACAGAAGCGGTAAAACTATGACTGAATGCAGCGGTGCCGAAATTTTATATGAACTTGTTTCATGCTTTAACCTTGATGAAGTTTGGGACGATATTTGCGAAACGGTAGTAAACGTAATTCCTTGCCACAGACGTTACGGTACATCATATTTATCACCTGTTAATTCAAAACTTGAAATAATTCCGACAGGTATAAAGAATTTTGCGGTTTCCGGCGATTTTGCCGAATCGGATAACGATACAGTATTCTCGGAAGAATATATCGTTTCAACCGCACGCACCGCGTCATATAAACTTATGAAAACAAACAGAAAAATGTTTGAAAGCAAACCGAAATCATTCAGAGAAGTAAAAAAATCTTTAAAAAACTTGGTAAAATAATTTGTTTTTAAGGTTATTTTAAGATTTCAATATTATAATACAGTTAAAGAATTGATAATTATTAAATCAATTCACGATAATTTTTTCATTTTTTTCTAAAACGTAAAGTGTTTGTTGTTCTATATCTAAAAGAACAATTTCTTTGGTTGGATAAACATCTTTACGCCAGCCTATATCATATGCACTATCTTCCATCATATCACTAACAAGATGATATAATTCCATAATTTCATTTAAGTCATCAACACATGCAAGTCTTACTTTCATTTTAAACTCCTATATAATTCCATTTATAAAAACAAAAATAACAATGATTGGTAAGATTATTGTAACATAAAATTTAACCCAATGTGGAACTTTTAATCCTTTACCTATGTTTGCTTCTTTTTGATAGTTTTCAAATCCCCAACCATATTTAGAAGTACAGAATAATAAATAAACAAGTGATCCTAACGGTAATAAGAACTGACTAACAATAAGGTCTTCTAAATCTAAAATTGTAGAACCTGTTCCTAATGGTTGAATACCACTTAAAACATTAAATCCTAATGCACAAGGTAATGATAAAATACTAATCACTATAAAATTAATAACAACTGCTTTTTTTCTTTCTATATTTAATAATTCCATTGTACATGCAATAATATTTTCAAATACTGCTATTACAGTAGAGAGTGAAGCAAAAGACATAAATAAGAAAAATAAAGCACCCCATATTTGTCCTCCAGCCATCGAAACAAATACATTAGGTAAAGTAATAAAAATTAAACTAGGCCCACTATCTGGATTAATACCAAATGAAAAACATGCAGGAAAAATAATTAATCCAGCCATAATAGCTACAAAAGTATCTAGTACTGCAACATTCTTTGCTTCTTTTAAAAGCGTTTGTTCTTTATTTAAATAACTTCCAAAAATAGCCATTGATCCAATTCCAATACTTAGTGTAAAAAATGCTTGATTCATTGCTGAAACAATGACATTCATTAAACCAATTTCAGAAATCTTTTGAAAATCAGGATATAAATAAAACTTAATACCTGCCATACCACCATCTAATAAAACACCATGAATTGCTAATACAACAATTAATCCTAATAAACCTATCATCATAACTTTAGTAATACGTTCTACTCCATTTTGAAGTCCCTTAGAACAAATAAACATACCTAAAGCAACTACAACAATCATCCAAAAAACATTTGTTGAAGGACTAGCTAAAACTTGTGAAAAAACATTTTGAACATCTGCTGTTGATAATCCATTAAATTGACCTGTTAAAAAAATTATAAAAATATTTTAACATCCATCCTGAAACTGTCGTATAAAAAAATCATTAAACAAATATTTCCTAGTAAAGACATATAACCATGTAAATGCCATTTTTGATTTGTTTTTTCTAATACTTTAAAAGATTTTACAGGACTTTTTTTACTTGCCCTTCCAACAGAAAATTCCATACTTAAAATAGGTACTCCAATTAAAAGAAGAAAAATAAGATAAAATAAAACAAATATTCCTCCACCATTTTCTCCTACAACATAAGGAAATCTCCAAACATTTCCTATACCTATTGCACATCCTGCAGAAAGCAGAATAAATCCAATTCTTGATTTAAATTGTTCTCTTTCTTTCATAAAAACCTACCTTTTCTAACAATACAATCATCATATCATATTGACGAAAAAATAGATAATAAAAATACTTCAAAATGAAGTATTTTTTAAGCATCTTTTAAGAAAGCTTTGTAAGCTTGATATGTTTCATAAACATCTACTTTACTTACAATTTCCATTGGTGCATGCATATTTAAAACAGCAATTCCAGCATCAATAACATCCATATTATAATTACCTAAGATATAAGCGATTGTTCCGCCTCCACCTTGGTCAACACGTCCAAGTTCAGCAGTTTGATAGTGAATATTAGCATTATCCATCACTGCTCGCACTTGAGCTACATATTCTGCAGAAGCATCATTACTACCACTTTTTCCTCTAGAACCAGTATACTTATTAAAAACAATACCATTTCCTAAATAAGCAGCATTTTTCTTATCATTTACACTTACAAATAATGGATCTACACCAGCAGAAACATCACTTGATAACATTTTAGAACGAGACATTGTAAGTCTTGTTTGTACAAAACTATCAATTCCCATTTTTAATAATAATTCTGCAACTGTATTTTCAAAGAATAATGAATGCGCTCCAGTAGCTCCTACTGAACCAATTTCTTCTTTATCTACTAAAATAGCACAACTTGTATATTCACTGACATCACTATCTAAAATAGCTGTAAGTGAAGTATAAGCACAAACACGATCATCATGACCATATCCAGCAACCATTGAACGATCCAAACCATAGTCTCTTGCTTTACCACTTGGTACAACTTCAATTTCAGCAGACACGAAATCTTCTTCTTCAATATCATATTTTTCTTTTAATAATTTTAAAACATTCGCTTTAACAGCATCTTTTTCTTCACCAAATAATGGCATATTTCCTAATGTTACATCTAAGTTTTCTCCTTCAATAACTTTAGCTGCTTTTTTATCTAATTGATCTGCAGATAAATGAATTAATAAATCACTAATTCCTACAACTGGATCATTTTCATCTTCACCAATGACAACATCAACAACAGTTCCATCTTTTTTACAAACAACACCATATAAAGATAAAGGAATTGTTACCCATTGGTATTTTTTTATTCCACCATAATAATGTGTATCAGCTAAAGTAAAACCTTCTGATTCATATAATGGATTTTGTTTTAAATCCATTCTTGGTGAATCAATATGAGCCCCTAAAATTCTCATACCTTCAGTTAAAGTTTTTTACCAATAATAAATAAAGCAATATTTTTTTCTCTATTTGTTACATAAACCTTGTCCCCTGATTTTAAGGTATCAAATGATTCTAATGGTTTAAAACCTTTTTCTTCAGCTAATTTAATAGAATCTTTAACACAGGCACGTTCAGTTTTATTTTTTGAAATATAATGTTTATAACCTTCATTATAATCAAATACTTCATTTAATTGATCTTTATACTTTTCCCAAGTATTTTTAGCGTACATAATCTCCATCCTCTCTTTAATACTCAAAAATTATAACACTTATTTATTCAAAATGTTCAATTATTTTTATTTTTAATAGATGCAGATTTTGATCCGTTATCATTTGATAATGACAATCAAATTCATAATCACGGTTCACAATCTCTTTTACTTGATTTTCATCAATAAAATCATATTCTGCACTTATTTGTATAAGTTTAACAAAACCATCTTCTTTTATTAATAAACTTACATCTTTTGATTCAATCAAATCTAACAATGATAAAACAAATTCAATAAATTGAATATGATTATAAAATTCATCTTTACTAATCATAATACACATATTGACTTTAGATGACATTTGACTCAAATGCGTTGTAAGTGATAAATCAAATAAATCATTTCCTGTATAAATGACAATATTCACATTAGATACGCGTTCAATATACGAATCAATGATTTTATATACTTCAT
>ENA-OPYX01000433-OPYX01000433.1-human-gut-metagenome-genome-assembly--contig:-NODE-433-length-24503-cov-5.090048_pt1 | contig 24503 bp, 27 predicted proteins | sample MGYA00242639_ERZ504486 | MGnify/ENA primary metagenome ERZ504486 (study PRJEB26092, sample SAMD00036296) | human gut metagenome | host: Homo sapiens | study: EMG produced TPA metagenomics assembly of... | reverse complement strand
CTTCGAATCGCCGTACCATCAGTTCTCCAGCAATCCACAGTATCCATTGGTATGATGATCGTACAGCAGTTGTAAATCCATTCGGTACACAGGACACTCGCCGGTTATTCTGGCAACGATGCGGGTAGAAAATGTTTTTTCACTGATTTTTGTATCCATTGGAAATGCAGTCTCACCGTATGTATCCAGAATCTTGGCGCAAAGAAAATAGAACGTCTCAAAAAAGGATATCACGCTGCACTGGTGTTGGATCTGTGGTTTGCAGTTCTTGCTTTTGTAGTCATTGAAACACTGCATACTCAAATTTCCTCGTTATTCCTGGGGAAAGATGGAACCGCTTTAGCATATCAGGTGTCTGGGGATTATATGAGATGGCTTGGTTACTTTTTCATCTTCATGGGCATCAAGATGGCAACTGATGGCGTTCTTCGCGGACTTGGAATCATGCGGCCTTTTCTCGTTGCAAATATGGTCAACCTGGCAATCCGTCTGTCAGTTGCTTTGATCTGCGCACCTCGTTTTGGCATCGTATTTGTCTGGCTTGCTGTACCTGCCGGCTGGTTTGCAAATTTTCTGATTTCCTATGTGGCACTCAGAAAATCGTGGCCAACTGAAAGGGGAGAAATTTAACAACTATACTATACTCGGATTTCCCGTTGACATACTACATTCTATTTGATATTATTTATCAAGTAATAAAATATTCCATGAGGGAGTAGTTAGCGCGAAAGTGTGGTTTGTCAACATTCTGATTGTAGCACAGAGTACAATCTGGCAAATCTTAAATAATGAGACTCATGTATATCTTTGCTTCGGAATAAGAAGTTTGATCCGAGGTGAAGATATACATGAGTCTTTTTTTACGCAGGCAGCGGGTCGACGTCGTATCTGTACCAACCAGCAGAGTGCTGTAAGCTGCTGGAAGACAGGAAAAGATGTTGGGATGACGGAAACTCATGGAGAGAAAAAAGGAGGAAACTATGGAAAACTTTATTAACAATGCTCCATTTGCGCTGGTTCTGGTTGCACTTGTGATTGGGTTTGTGCTGTTGATCAAAGGAGCGGATTATTTTGTGGAGGGAAGTTCAAGTGTGGCAAAGCGTCTGCATGTGCCGGCAATCATCATCGGACTTACGATCGTGGCGATGGGAACGTCGCTTCCGGAGACGGCGGTCAGTGTGTCGGCTTCTCTTACAGGAAATAATGAACTTGCTGTGAGCAATGTCGTAGGTTCCAATATCTTTAATCTGATGGTGGTTATTGGTGTCTGCGGCGTGTTGGCTACGGTTAATGTGGCAAAAGAGACGATTCGAAGAGACATCCCGTTTTCACTGATCTGTGCCGGTATGTTACTGCTCTTTGGAATCGCCGGAATCGGAGATACATCTTCGATGATACTGGGGCATCTGGATGGCGTAATCTTTCTGGGATGCTTTGCCGGTTATATTTTCTATATGATCCGTACGGCGATGAAAGCCAGTAAAGAAGGAAAACAAGTGGAGATTGAAGGTGGTTCGGACGAAGAGATCAGGCTGATATCCATGCCGTTAAGTATTCTTTTTATCGTTGGAGGTGCGGTTGCTATTGCCATTGGTGGAGATGTTACTGTTGATGCGGCAGCAAGAATTGCCGGTGATCTTGGGATGAGTCAGACGCTGATCGGACTTACGATCGTTTCCATCGGAACTTCTCTGCCGGAACTGGTAACTTCAATCGTTGCAGCGAAAAAGAACGAAGTAGATATGGCACTTGGAAACGCAGTGGGATCCAATATATTTAACATTCTGATGGTTCTCGGTATCGCATCTGCGATCAGCCCGATTACGCTCATCAGAGAAAATATCATCGATCTGTGTGTGCTGATTGTATTTACCGTATGTGTGTGGATCTTTGCGGCGACAAAGAAACGGATCGGAAAAGTGGAAGGGTTCTGTATGATCGCACTTTATGTGGCGTATGCGATTTATATTGTGATCAGATAATAATTAAAAACAATTATTGAATCACAGAGAGGGAGAACATGTTATTATTTTTAAAGGTATTTTTCACGGAATTTATCGCGGAAATGGGTGACAAGACGCAGCTGATGCTGATCGCGCTGACTTCCAAGTATAAGTTAAAAGATATTATCATGGGAACGGCGGCAGCGATCCTGGTGCTGAATGGTCTTGCGGTACTGGCGGGCGGACTGGTCAGCGAATTTATCCCGGAATGGCTGATTAAGATTGTTGCAGCTTTTGCCTTCCTTTATTTTGCGGCATCGACGCTTGCAGGAGACGAGGATGAAGAGGAAGAAGAGGGCGGAAAGAGCAAGATCAAATTTGCTCCTCTGGCAGTGTTCTGTACGTTCTTTGTAGCAGAGCTGGGAGATAAAACACAGCTGACAGCCATTACCTTTGGTGCCAATGAAGGGATGGGGGCTGCGTTTATCGTATGGATCGGATGCTCTCTGGGACTTTTTTTAGCGGACATTCTTGGTATGCTGGTGGGATATCTGTTAAAGAGCAAGACTCCGGATGGACTGTTAAATACGCTGGCATTTGTGATCTTTGCAATCTTCGGTATCTACACAGCCTATCAGGCACTGAACCTGATCAGTGAAAGCGTCTGTCCGATCACCGTATGGCCGCTTCTGGCAGCTGTTACGGTGGCTTTCGTGGTGATTTGCGTCTGGCTTTATATGAAAAAGAAAAAGGGCCAGGATGTGTCAGTGGATAAAGGATAGTTTTTGAAGGATAAGAAGCCTGTGGGTGATCGAGGATACGATTGCCGGACAGATTTCTGAGTAAAATATAAGGGAACAGATCGTTGTACAGGTCTGTTCCCTTATATTTTTGCCTTATATTATTTTAATGTGAATTCGAGATATACCGGATCATGATCCGAATAGGTGTATCCGGTGTTGATGTTGTCGTAGGAGACGCATTCGATATTGTCTGAGATAATAAATCCATCCAGTGTTACGGTATACGTTTCACCCGGCACATATTCCATGTCAGCGTTTCTGGCGCTGTCCCACAGGGAATCCCGTTCCTCGTCCGTCAGCTGATCGATGCAGAAAGAAAAGTGGTCAGGAAGGCTGGCTCTCGGGAAGGGGTATGCCCAGGACTCGCGATTTTCGGAATCGTCCTCGGAGGCTTTCAGATCATGGTTGAAATCACCGCCGCACAGGACGTAATTGCCGGCCTCGTATTCTTTCTGCATGTCATCGGCAAGCATACAGATCTGACCCTCACGGATTGCGTCGCTGTTGCCGTAGGCGGACATGTGGAGTTCAAAAATTACAAGTTCTTTTCCGTTATCCACAGGCAGTCTGGAAATACTGTAGCAGCGATCCAGGTCAAAAAATTTACTGAAGGATGTAGACACCGGGAAACTTCTCCGCAGAGAATCGGTCACCAGATATCTGGAAAACAGAGCAAGCCCCGATTTGCTGCTTCCATGTGGCTGTGTAAACGGATAGAAAAGAAACGCGGAGTCATAGTTCTGTGCGAAGACAGAATTGTAGGAACTCAGGCAAGTCTTTAAGATGGAATATTCGTTTACATGATAACTTCTGGTGGAATCAAGATCTACTTCCTGAAGCAATGCAAAATCAGGTTCATAAGAAGCAATGAGTTCACCGGCTCCCTGTATGGTGTTCTGCACACTTTCTTTGCTTTTTGCCCAGGAGGATCTGCCGCCGTCCATGAAGAAACTGAAGTCCGGTGTGTAAGCACCGAAACCAAGGTTGTAGGTCAGTGCGGAGTAGGTTTCCCCGGTAGTCAGTGCCGTGTTGTACCGTGCGGATGCAGAATCCGGGCGGGCTCCGGAAGTCAGTCCCTCCAGATCTTCTCCGGCGTCAGGGGCAGATTCCACTTCCAGAACCAGATTGTCTTCGATGCGATGATAGTTGGCATAGAGATAGATGATATAAGCGATCAGCACCAGCAAAATCACCCCGAGTACGATACCAAGTACTTTAAAAATTTTCTTTACGGTTTTTTTCATAGTATGCCTTTCTCTTTGTAAAATCCAGGTAAAGTTTTTATTCCTTTGAGTGTATCATATTCAGGGCGAAAACTCTATAGTTCTGTTATCCGATCGGTTCAAAATCAGCAGCTCCGTGTTTACACAGCGGGCAGATGTAGTCTGCCGGAAGTTCATCGCCCTCGTAGATATAACCGCAGACTTTGCAGACAAAACCTTTCTTTCCTTCGGTTTCCGGTTTTGGTTTTACGTTGTTCTGGTAGTAGGTGTAAGTCATGGTTTCCTGATTGCTCATCACGCGGGCTTCGGTCACGCTGCAGATAAACATACCGTGGGTACCGAGATCTACATAGTCTTCTACTTTGAGAGACATAAAGGCATTGATGTATTTATCCAGGAAGACCAGTCCGTTGTCGGAACGGTGCACGGTCTGACCGGCAAATTTATCCACGCTTCGTCCGGTCTGGAAGCCAAACTGCTGGAAGACAGAGAACGGTGCTTCCGTGGACAGACAGTTGACATTTAACATACCGGTCTGTTTGATGACATGGTGTGAATAGTTTGCTTTGTTGATATTAACTGCTACACGGTTCGGGGTATCGGTCAGCTGAATGACGGTGTTTACGATCAGACCGTTATCTTTCTTACCGTCGTTAGAAGTTACCACATACAGGCCGTAACCGATCCGGAACAGTGCGGTCAGGTCATTTTTATTGGCAAGGGTGTCGTTCTGGGCAATGTACTCTTTGCACAGTTCATCTGCCATGGTTTCCAGCTGATCCTGATTGTCCTGATTGATGGCAGAGAGAATCTTTACGGTGGTATCGAGCCAGTTGATCTTTTTACATTTTGCCATCATCTCACGCATCACTTTGGCAGCCAGCGGAGCCCAGGAACCGTTCTCGATCAGACCTACCGTACGGTTCTGGAAGTTGTGTTCCACCAGACGGGAGATATAGTCGTGCATAAACGGATAGATGCTTGCGTTGTAGGTTGTGGTGGCAAGGATCAGTTTGCTGTAGCGGAAAGCATCGGAGAGAGCCAGGGACATATCGTCTCTTGCCAGATCGTATACGACAACCTTCGGACAGCCTTTGCTTCTTAATTTGTCAGCCAGCAGATCGACGGCTTTTTTCGTATGACCATAGACGGAAGTGTAGGCGATCACGATGCCCTCTTCTTCCGGTGTATAGGAGGACCAGGTGTCATACAGACCGATATAATGTCCGAGATCTTCTGAAAGTACTGGTCCGTGGAGTGGGCAGATGATCCGGATATCGAGGGTTGCAGCCACTTTTAAGAGGGACTGAACCTGTGTGCCGTATTTTCCTACGATGCCGATGAAGTATCTGCGGGCTTCGTCATCCCAGTCTTCTTCCACATCCAGGGCACCGAATTTGCCGAAGCCGTCAGCGGAGAAGAGCACTTTATCAGTGCTGTCGTAAGTTACCATAACTTCCGGCCAGTGTACCATCGGAGCAAATACAAAGGTCAGCTGATGGTTTCCAAGACTTAACGTGCCGCCGTTGGTAACTTCGAGCTTCTGTCCCTCCAGAGTAAGTCCGAAAAAGTTGTAGATCATCTGGAAGGTCTTCACGTTGGCGACAACGGTGGTGTCCGGGTAAACTTTCAGGAAATTAGCCACGTTGGCTGCATGATCCGGTTCCATGTGTTGCACGATCAGGTAGTCCGGTTTGCGGCCATCAAGTACCTGCTCCAGGTTATCCAACCATTCGTGGGTGAAGTTTGCGTCTACGGTGTCCATGACAGCGATCTTTTCATCGAGGATCACGTAAGAGTTGTAAGCCATACCGTTGGCTACCGGGTACTGTCCTTCAAATAAATCAACTTTGTGATCGTTGACGCCTACGTATTTGATAGTATCTGTGATTTTCATATATGGGAACCTCCTGTGTGTGGAATCTGTTTTCTTGTTATCGTTAGTATACCCGGAAAAACCGGAAAATTCTGTTGCAAAAGCAACAAAATGGGAGTATGTTAAAAAAAACACAAAAAAAGAAAGATGGGGGAATACAGATGGAGAAAGTGACATTGTTTTCACATATCCTGCCGGAAGAACAGGAACGGATGTGGGTATGTTTTCAGATGCGTGAGATTGTATATGAAAATAACGAGATCATCATGGAGTATACGAATACGATGAAAAAGATCGGTTTGATCGCAGAGGGACAGGCTTCTTTATATGGCAGCGATGCGGAGGGCAATCAGTATCTGATGGATGAACTGAAAAAAAGATGATGTCTTCGGGGAACCGCTGCTGTTACCGGAGATGTCGCAGCATTATTATGTCTGTGCGAAGGCGAAGACACGTGTGATCTTTATTGATTATGAGCATGTGATCAAGCGGTGTGAAAATGCATGTAAATTTCACAGCCAGATGGTCAGCAATCTGTTACAGATGATCGCCATGCGTGCCAGTCAGCAGGCAAACCGGATCTATGTCTTATCGAGAAACAGTACCCGGAAAAAAATTATGGCGTATCTGAATGAAGTGGGAGGAGGGAAAAAGAAACAGGTATTTACACTGCCGGTATCTTATACGACTCTGGCAGAATATCTGTGCGTGGACCGGAGTGCAATGATGCGGGAATTTAAAAATCTGTCGGAAGAGGGAGTTTTGTTCCGGGAAGGGAAAAATATACGGATTTTGTTGTAAAATGGAAGAAAAGAGATCTATAATTAAGAAAAATAAGGAAAAGAGGTACGTGTATGAAACTGACATTTTTAGGAACAGGAGCGGGGGAAACATATCCGGGATACTGGTGTGAATGTCCTCATTGTACTTATGCAAGAAAATACAGAGGAAAAAACCTGAGAACAAACAGCAGCATGGTGATTGACGAAGAGCTGCTGATCGATATGGGACCATCGTGTTTTGATAATGCAGCCCGGTTCGGAGTGAATTTATCAAAGCTCAAGACACTTCTGGTCACACATCCTCATGAAGATCATCTGTATCCGCAGCATCTGCACTGGAGAAATACAGACGAAAGCTTGCTGTCGCTTACTTATGTCGAAAAAATGAGACGTGGAGGTCCACGGTTTACCGATATCCCGCAGCTGAATATTTACGGGAATTCTTTCGTGATGGAAACACTCAGAAAAAGTCTGGATGACATGGAAGAACTGAAAATAAATCTGCATGAGATCAGAGAGGGAAAGGAAGAGAAAACGGATGGGTACAGAATCTTGCCGGTTCGCGGAAATCATGGGTCGCAACGGGGATTTTCCCACAGTTATATTATTCAGAAAGATGGAAAAACGTTATTGTATGCGCTGGATTCCGGAAGTTATGACGAGGATCAGTTTGCATTGATACAGGAACATCAGTACGATGCAGTTATTATGGAAGGAACTACAGGACTGAATGAACAGTATGGTGGACATATGTGTCTGATGAACAATATCCGGATAAGGGACCGATTGAAGGAAAATAAGTGCCTGCGTGAGAATAGTAGATTTCTTTTGACGCATCTGTCCCCACACTGGTGTCCGCCGCATGACTGGTACGAATCGATTGTGGCGTCAGAAGGACTGGAACTGGCTTATGACGGTTTACAGATCGAGGTCTGAAAGGAAATAAGAGGTTCTGCATAAAAACAATGTGAATTTTTTGTCAAATATAGTGAATTGACCGGTAGTCAGTGTAATGTTACAATGAAGGAAACCGGGAAACTGTTCTCGGTTTCCCGGTTTCCTTTTTCGCTGAACCGTAAATGAGAACAGGACAGGAGAGAGAAATGAGAGAAAAAATCATTGATACAGCAATTGAAGAATTTACCAGGAATGGTTTGAAATTTACGATGAATGATGTAGCGAAAGCGTTGGGGATCAGTAAAAAAACCATCTATACGGTGTTCGAGAGTAAACAGGATGTGCTGATGGCGATTGCAGACCGATATGCCCGTGATTTTACGGATATGCGGCAGGAGATCGAGGCGGATACCGAACTGGATACACTGGAAAAGCTGGAACGGCTGTTTTGCGCAATTCCGACCAAGTATTATAACATCGGACTTAGCAGGATCTTCGAACTGGCACAGAAGTATCCGAAGCAGTATAAGTACCTGATGGAAGCAGTCGGTCAGGGGTGGGCGCTTGCCGAGCAGTATCTGGAGAAAGGGATCCGGGAAGGAAAGATCCGGAAGAATATCTCGAAGCCGGTCGTTATGGCGATGATCCGGGGAACGGTAACCTGCTTTCTGGAGAGCGATATTCTCTACAAGAACGGACTGACCTACGAACAGGGAAAAGAAGAGATGGTACAGATTATCATGAAAGGGATAAGAGAAGCATGAAAGAGGTAAGAGTCCTTGAGATCAAAGAGAGCGTATTTGCAGACAATGACCGGCAGGCAGATAACCTTCGCCGGGAGTTAAAAGAACAGGGAGTATTTCTGATGAACCTGATGTCTTCACCGGGATCCGGAAAGACTACAACACTGAAAGGAACAATCGAGCGGTTAAAGGATCGGTTCCGGATCGGTGTGATGGAAGCGGATATTGATTCCGATGTGGATGCAAAGGCGATTGCAGAAACAGGTGTCAAATCAATCCAGCTGCATACCGGAGGTATGTGCCATCTGGATGCAGAGATGACCCGGCAGGGCGTGGAGGGTCTTGGCGTGGCCGATGTGGATCTGGCGATCCTGGAAAATGTGGGGAATCTGGTCTGTCCGGCAGAATTTGATACGGGTGCATCGAAAAATGTGATGATCCTTTCCGTACCGGAGGGACATGACAAACCGCTCAAATATCCGCTGATGTTCCAGATCTGTGATGCGGTGCTGATCAACAAGATCGATGTACTGCCTTATTTTGATTTTGATATGGAACGGGTGAAAGAGTATATCCAGCAGAGAAATCCACAGGCGAAGGTATTTCCGATCAGTGCGAAGACAGGGGAAGGCATGGATGCGTGGACCGAGTGGCTGGCTGCGCAGGTAAATGCATGGAAAACCGGTGTCTGAGATGATAATGACAGTGACAAAAGGGAAGTGTCGGCTATTCAAACTCAGCGATATCGGACGGTCTGTCCGAAAGGAGATAAGAAGCCGGCGCTGTGTAGGAGGATGAAAATGAAGAAAGAACTGGATAAAGAGCTGTATCCGGATTATGTCTATCCGGAATTCACCCCGGATCCGAACGAACCGTTCCGGGAGCCGATCGCGAAACTGGGCAAAAAGATCACAGACCGGATTCCGCAGAAACTGGGATTGAAAAAGATTACCAGAAACGATCCGGAGTACTGGGGACTTGCGGGCGTGCTTACCGATGAGGAAGCAGAACTGGCAGTAAAACTTGGTGTGAGAAAACCGAAGACACTGGCAGAGATCGTGAAACTCTCCGGTTTGGAAGAGAAAAAATGTGAAGCGCTGCTGGAAGAAATGTCAAGAAAAGGTCTTCTGGAATACAACTGGGAGAATCCGAAGCACGAAAAACAGTATGTGTTACCGATGTATGTACCGGGATGTGCAGAATTTTTCAACATGAACGCAAACATCCTGGACTCTAACCCGGAGATGGGAACTTTCTTTGAACATATGTCCCGTCTGCCGCTGGAGAAGATCACACCGTTCGTGCCGGAAGGCGGTGCCGGTATCGGTATGCATGTTATCCCGGTGGAAAAAGCGATCGAGATGGAAAATGAATCCGTAGATCTGGAACATATTTCCCACTGGCTGAACAAATATGAGGGAAAATACGCGGCAAGCCCGTGTTCCTGCCGTCGTTCCCGCCTGACCCACGGAGAGGGCTGCGCGGACGATCCGGAAGGCTGGTGTATCGCCGTCGGAGATATGGCAGATTATGTAGTGGAAACACAGAAAGACGGACGCTATATCGATAAAGCGGAGGCACTGGAGATTCTGAAGGTAGCAGAGGACAACGGATTCGTACATCAGATCACAAACATCGACGGTGCTAACAAAATCTTTGCAATCTGTAACTGTAACGTGAATGTCTGTTATGCACTGCGTACCTCCCAGCTTTTTAACACCCCGAATATGTCCCGTTCCGCTTACGTGGCGAAGGTAGAAAAAGCCAACTGTGTAGCTTGCGGAAAATGCGTGGAATTCTGTCCGGCAGGGGCGGTAAAACTGGGTCAGAAGCTGTGTGACAAAGAGGGATGCGAAGTGCAATATCCGCGGATTCCTCTTCCGGCGGAACAGCCTTGGGGCGAACACATGTGGTCACATAATTATAGAGATGTGAACCGGATCAACTGCTACGATACCGGTACTGCACCATGTAAAACTGCCTGTCCGGCACATATCGCTGTACAGGGGTATCTGAAACTGGCAAAAGAGGGACGTTACGATGACGCGCTGGCGTTGATCAAAAAAGATAATCCGTTACCGGCAGTCTGCGGACATGTATGTAACCGTCGTTGTGAGGATGCCTGTACCAGAGGAACCGTCGATGAGGCGGTAGCCATCGATGAAGTAAAACGATTCCTGGCAGAACGTGACCTGAATGCGGAGACGAGATATATCCCGAAAAAGACGATTCCGTCCCTGAAAGGTGGATTTGACGAGAAGATCGCGATTATCGGTGCCGGTCCGGCGGGACTTTCCTGTGCATATTATCTGGCACTGACCGGATACAAACCGACTATTTTCGAGAAAAATGAGGAACCGGGCGGTATGCTTCGTTACGGAATTCCTTCCTATAAATTAGAAAAAGATCTTCTGGCAGCAGAGATCGATGTGATCCAGGAACTCGGTGTGGAGATTCGCTGTGGTGTGGAGATCGGAAAAGATATCACGATCGAAGAACTGCGGGAACAGGGTTATAAAGGTTTCTACGTGGCGATCGGATGCCAGCGTGGAAGAAAACCGGGTATCACAGGAGAGAATGCAAAAGGTACTTATGCAGCCGTTGATTTCTTGCGGGAAGCGGGAGCGAAAGAAAGCTTTGCGCTTGAAGGTGATGTTGTAGTTGTCGGCGGTGGTAATGTAGCCATCGATGCGGCGAGAATCAGCAGCCGTTGTGTGGATGCGAAGATCTCCATGTTCTGTCTGGAACAGCGGGAAAATATGCCGGCAAGTAAGGAAGAGATTGCGGAAGCACTGGAAGAAGGTATCGAGCTGAACTGCGGCTGGGGACCGAAAGAAGTGCTGGAAGAAGACGGAAAAGTGGCCGGTGTGGTATTTAAAAAATGTATCCGTGTACTGGATGAACAGGGAAGATTTTCACCGGAATACGATGAAGAACAGACCGTGACCATACCGTGTAAGCATGTGATCTTTTCCGTAGGACAGGCGATCGAATGGGGTAATATGCTGGATAACCTGGATCTGAAGAGACGGTCGAACGGCGGTGCACTGGCAGATAAACTGACCTATCAGACCTCTGAGCCGGATATCTTCGTCGGCGGTGATGTGTATACAGGACCGAGATTTGCCATCGATGCGATCGCAGCAGGACGGGAGGGTGCGATTTCCCTTCATCGTTATGTACATGAAAACTGTACCCTGACCATAGGAAGAAACCGTCGTGATTTTGTGGAGCTGGATAAAAACAATATTTCCGTGGAAAGTTACGATACATCCAAACGCCAGATCCCGGCGAAAGCAGATGAAAAAGCACAGGCAGCGACCTTCCGCGACCTGTCTCACAGTCTGACGGAAGAACAGGTAAAAGCAGAGACTTCCCGTTGTCTGTCCTGTGGAGCTTCTGTGGTGGATCCGAATAAATGTATCGGCTGTGGAGTATGTACCACAAAATGTGTCTTTGATGCGATCCATCTGCACAGAGAGATTCCGGGAGCGTCTGTGATGCGGGCATCTGAGGATAAACTGAAGTATATTCTTCCGAATATGGTGAAACAGTCCATCAAAGTGAAGTTTGCGAAGAAGAAATAGGAGAATGCAGATATGCATGAACTTGGCGTGACATTTCATATCATGGATCATCTGGAAAAGGTGGCAAAGGAGAATGAAGTGGAAAAATACGGAAAGTAGTGCTGGAACTTGGGGAGGTCTCGACGGTGATCGAATCTTACCTGCAGAACTGCTGGACGTGGGCGGCGAAGAAACGGCCGCTGTTTGAGAAAGCAGAACTTATTGTGGAGACACTTCCTGCAATTACATACTGTGAGGAATGTGAGAAGACCTATTCGACCATAGAATATGGAAAGATCTGTCCGCACTGTGGCAGTGAACACACGTATCTTTTGCAGGGAAGCGAATTCAACATTAAGGAAATAGAAGTGGAATAAAGATTCCGCGTAAGAAAAAGGAGAGTGAGTGTATGTTTTTTCAGATTTATGGAGAAACAGCAGGATGGCAGCTGCTTGGCTGGCTGTTCGTCTTTGCAGGACTGGTAATCATGAATGAGATCGCAAGGCGGTCGAAATGGGGAGGAATCGCATGTTTCCTGGTGCTCCCGGCGGTATTGTCTGTGTACTTTATTGCCATCTATATCGGTGCGGCATCCGGTGCGGAATGGGCGCTGAACAATGATACTTACGTACATATGAACAGCTGGTTCCATTATGCGAAACTGTATGCGGCAACCGCAGGCTGTATCGGATTTATGATCCTGAAGTACCACTGGGGAAAACTGGGAAAAGCACACTGGTTCAAAGCATTTCCGTTTGTTATTGTAGCGATCAATATCCTGATCGCAGTGGCATCTGATTTTGAATCCGCGATCCGCGCAGGTTCTCTGGCAGGCGGCTGGTGGATGTCATCTGAAGGCGTATGGCTGTACGGCGGCTGGTGGAATGTACTGAACGGTCTGGCAGGGCTTTTCAATATTGTTTGTATGACCGGCTGGTGGGGTATCTACTCTTCCAAAAACAAGCAGGATATGCTGTGGCCGGATATGATCTGGGTATATGTTCTGGCCTATGATGTCTGGAACTTCCAGTATACTTACCTGAACCTGCCGACCCATTCCTGGTACTGTGGTCTGGCACTGCTTCTGGCACCGACCTTCGCAGCAGCACTGTGGAATAAAGGCGGCTGGATCCAGAACCGTGCAAACACCCTGGCACTGTGGTGCATGTTTGCGCAGGTGTTCCCACTGTTTCAGGATGCGAGTCGCTTTACAACCGTAACATCTGTCTATGGAGAAGGCGGTATCGCAGCAGCGATGGGAAGCACCATGCCGACCGTTGCCAGTCCGACAGCACAGGGACTGATCTCGGTAGTATCCTTTGCTGTGAATGTGTTCGTATTTGCTTATATATTAAAGAGGGCAAAAGCACAGAAGAAGAACCCATGGAAAGAAGAGATCTTCGTGGATACGAAAGATTATCAGGAGGCTATGGCGAGAGCAAAATAAAGAAAACATATAGAAAAGATCCCGTACAGGTGAGGATAAAACTGTACGGGATCTTTTTGTTATAGGAAAAACCTATAGCCAATCCTAAAAAATTCCTATAACTACATTTATTGACATAAAAACGTATAAGTGATATTATCTCTACAACGAATACAACATACTAATTCGATAGGAATAATAGGTAATGCAAAAACAGGCACAGTAGAGAGAAAAGGACGACAAGCTATGTATATTGAATTAAAAAATATCAATAAATCCTTCGGTGATTTTCAGGCATCGAAAGATGTGAACTTTGCAATCGAAAAAGGAAAACTGGTTGGTCTTCTCGGACCGTCAGGAAGTGGAAAGACAACGATCCTCCGAATGCTTGCCGGGCTGGAGCATCAGGATTCCGGAGATATCTGTATCAACGGAAATGTGGTAAACGATCTTCCTTCGAGCCAGAGAGGAATTGGATTCGTATTTCAGAATTACGCATTATTTCCTTATCTTACGGTATATGACAACATCGCTTATGGGTTAAAGATCCAGAAGAAAGATAAGAAATTTATCAAACAGAGAGTAACCGAGCTGCTGGATCTGGTAGGGCTTCCGGGGCTGGAAAAGAGATATCCGGATCAGCTCTCCGGTGGTCAGAGACAGCGAATCGCACTTGCAAGAGCACTGGCACCGAATCCGGAAGTACTGCTTCTGGATGAACCGTTTGCAGCAATTGATGCGAAAGTTCGACAGGAACTTCGTACCTGGTTAAGAGAGACGATCGATAAGATCGGAATTACCAGTATTTTCGTAACACATGATCAGGACGAGGCGATCGAGGTGGCGGATGAGATCATCATCACCAACGAGGGCCGCGTAGAACAGATGGGAGATCCGGTGGAGATTTACCTGCATCCGAAGACACCGTTTGTGGCACAGTTTATCGGAAAATCTTCGATCATTGAAGATTATGGAAAATTAAAAGGATTTGATTCGATCGGACCGGATACGAAAGCGATCATCCGACCGGAATTCGTAGAGATCAAGAATCCGAAAGATATAACCGAAGAAAGTTCGATCTACGAACAGGCTACCGTAGAACAGAGTATCTTCCGTGGCAATTACTTCGAGGTACTGTTAAATATCAAGGGTATCACTATAAGAACCAATTCCCCGCTGGTCAACGGACCGTTAAAGAGCGGCGACAAAGTATGGGTAGTCATCAATCAGATGTATGTCTTTGATGATAAGACGACAACGACACTGACAAACAAAGGACTGGATGTGTCCAGTATGTACTATATTTAGGAAGGAGGCAGAAAGTCATGGCGTCACAGACAGCAAATACAAAAAAGACAGGCAGTTGGGATCTGCCTTTGAAGGTTATCAAAACAGGAATCGTCTCCTGGCTGATCGTTTTTCTGTTCTGGGGACTGGGATCCTTACAGTATGATGAGATCTTCCTCCCAAGTCCGGCAGAGACCTGGACAGCGATCAAGGAACTGGTAAGCAACGGCACATTGTGGGCGGACATTGCAGCATCAGTAAACCGTGTACTGAAAGGCTGGGGACTGGCGGTAGTTATTGCCGTACCGGTCGGACTGGTGGTCGGACATTTCAAACCGATCCGCTGGATCGTGGAACCGATCTTAAGTCTGTTTCGTTTTATTCCGGCCATCGCATTGACATCCCTGTTTCTGATGTGGTTTGGGGTGGATGATACTTCCAAAGTAGCACTGATTCTGTATGCAGCATTTTTCCAGGTGCTGGTCAATACGATTGCAGGAGTGGTTGCTACCGATCATTCTCTGATGGAGGCGGCATCCTGTATGGGCGCCAGCCGGCTGAGAGTGTTTTTCACCGTGGTACTGCCTTCCGCAGTTCCGAATATCTTCACCGGTATCCGGCTGGGACTCAGCAGCAGTATCATCTGTGTGATCGCGGCAGAGATGCTGGTTGGTAACGACGGTCTTGGATATCTGATCCAGAGTTCCAAGATGTACTACAAAACAGCCTGGGCATTCGCAGGAATCGTTACTCTGGCATTGAGCGGATTCGTTGCGGACCGTCTGCTTCAGTTTTTTGGTTGTACATTCTTAAAGCACTTCGGAGTGAGAAAAGCGTAGGAATCCGGAAGAGAAAAATATCTGCGAGATTGCGATACGAGGAGAAAGCAGTTTCGCAGAAACCATAAAACAGCTTTAGAAAGAGGAGGAAACATTATTATGAAAAAAGAATCATCAGTTTGGCAGCCGCAGCAGTTTTTGTTCTTGGAACACTTGCCGGATGCGGAAATAGCAGCACACAGACAACAGACAAAACAGCATCCTCCGATGCATCTTCATCCGGTGGAGATCTGGTGACCGTGAGAGATGCAGTGATGACCGGTCAGCTTGATCAGTATGCGACAGAAATTGGTCTCTGGCAGGGGATTTTTGAAAAATATGGCATTGACCTACAGACGACAGAGTTTGTAGCCGGTATCAATACCATCGATGCGGTAGTCAACGGAACCGCAGACATCGGAATGATGGCAGATTATGCAGCAGTCAATCGTCTAGGAAATACCCTGGATGCCACAAACCTGCAGATCTTTTCTCAGATCTCCGGTGGTCAGTCGGCCCTGTCCGGTGGCCTGTATGTAGATCCGAAATACGCAGATGATCCGAAGAGCCTGGATGGTTCCGCAGGATTCATGTACCAGGAAGGAACGGTAACATACTATTATGCAAGTAAGTGCATCGAATATCTGGGTCTGGATGAAAGCAAACAGAACCTGATTAACACCGATTCTTCTCAGACCAGACTGGCGCTGATCCAGAAAGGCGGTGCATCCGCTGTGTATGCCAACGGTTCCGAAGCAAAGTATATCGAAGAAGCCGGCTGGGTACAGGTGGCAACTTCCCAGGAAATCGGTATTCAGACCGGATCCTACTTCCTGTCAACCGACAAATATATTTCAGAAAATACAGACACTCTTGCAAAGTTCCTGCAGGCTGTCGATGAAAGTACACAGTATATCAACGATCATCTGGATGAATCTGCAGAATACCTGGCAGACAAACTTGGTCTGAAAGCAGAAGACTTTAAAGAAAACTGGAAAAACTACAGCTTTGAGCCTGGATTTTCCGAGGAAGCAACGACACATCTGGAAGATATCGAAAAATGGGGATTTGAACACGGAAGTTTCCCGAAAGATTACAATGTCCGCGATTTTATCAACATCGATGTGGCCAAAATCGCATTTCCGGATAATGTGACCATTGAATAAGAGACAAAGGAGAACCGCAGTTATGATACAGGAACTGAACGTAAATAATTTTGACCAGGAAATCAATAAAGACAAACCGGTGGTTGTAGAGTTCTACACTACCGCATGCAGCCACTGTAAGAAGCTGGCGGGTGCATTAAATAAACTTTCCGAAGAAAAAGGAGACGATGTATTCTTCGGAAAATGCAACATTGATCAGGAAGCACTGTTACAGAGCAGATTTGATATCTCGGCAGTACCGACATTGTTGTTTATCAAAAACGGAGAGATAAAAAACAGACTGGTGGGTGAGGTTCATCCGCTGATTATTCAGGAAGAGATTAAAAAACTGGCATAGAGAAAAAACAGATCACAGGAGGTAAAAGAATATGGGTTATCCAACTGTATTTCCAACAGGAGTTTTAGTATATAACAAAGAGAAAGCGTATAACGGATACACAATTTATCCATCCGCAAAAGGAGCACTTCTGATCGATATGAACGGAAACGAAGTGAATCTGTGGGCAGGTCTTGGCGGATTTCCGAATAAGATCCTTCCGGGTGGGTATGTAATGGGAACTACCGGAGAGCGTGGTGGAAAATATGCATATCAGGATCAGCTGGATCTGGTGCAGGTGGATTATGACGGAAATATCGTCTGGAAATTCGATCACACGGAACTGATCGCAGATCCGGGAAAAGAACCGACCTGGCAGGCAAGACAGCATCACGATTACCAGAGAGAAGGAAATACCGTCGGATATTATTATCCGGGCGGCGAAACGAAAACCGACAGTGGAAATACCATCATTCTGACCCATGAAAATGTATACAATCATGAGATTTCCGATAAAAAACTGATCGATGACAAGATTATCGAAGTAGACTGGGAAGGGAATATTCTGTGGAGCTGGCGTGCTTCTGATCATTTTGAAGAATTTGATTTTGATGAAGCTGCGAAAAATGTTCTGTTCCGTAATCCGGGACTTCACGGAGAAGCCGGTGGTGACTGGATGCACATTAACTGCGTATCTGTTCTCGGAGAGAACAAATGGTACGATGCGGGAGATGAGAGATTCCATCCGGACAACCTGATCTTTGATGCGAGAAATGCAAATATTCTGGCGATCATCAGCAAGAAAACCGGAGAGATCGTATGGCAGATCGGACCTGATTTTTCTAAAACGAAAGAGCTTCGCAAACTGGGATGGATCATCGGCCAGCATCATTTCCACATGATTCCGAAGGGACTGCCGGGAGAAGGCAATCTGCTGGTATTCGATAACGGTGGTGAAGGTGGTTACGGTACCCCGAACCCGTCCGCACCGACCGGTAACAACAATGCACACAGAGATTACTCCCGTGTTCTGGAATTTGATCCGATCACACTGGAGATCATCTGGCAGTACACCCCACTGGAAGCAGGAAACCTGTTATTTACCGATGCTTCCAAGTTCTACAGCTCCTACATCAGTTCCGCACAGCGACTGCCAAACGGCAACACACTGATCACCGAAGGATCAGACGGACATCTGATCGAAGTGACACCGGAACATGAGATCGTATGGGAATATGTGAACCCTTACTTTAAAAATATCGGCGGAAACTTCAAGATGAACATGGTTTACCGTGCATACCGCACACCATACGAATGGGTACCACAGGCAACACATGCAGAAGAAGTATCTATCGAGCCGCTGGATGTGGAAACCTTCCGTGTACCGGGAGCATCCAAAGGAGCAGGAACCGGAAAGGTAACCGTAGTTGCAGGGGTGGATCCGAACCGTTCCAGCGTAACAGGCATGAATGGGGATGACGAAGACAGTGATGAAGAGAGACTGGACTTCTGCGTGGCTTCTGTAAAGAAGGGTGATCTGAAAGAAGAATAATAAGGAAACGAAAGATATGGTATATGATGTAAGTATCATCGGCAGCGGCCCGGCAGGTTTAAGCGCAGCGATCTATGCGAAGCGGGCAAACCTGTCAGCTATAGTGATAGAAAAAGAATATGAAGGAACCGGACAGATCGCAGAGAGCGGTCGGGTAGACAACTATCTGGGAATGCCGGGAATCAGCGGGTATGATCTGGGAGAGACATTCCGGGAACATGCCGTAAAACTCGAAGTTGAATTTCTGGAACAGGAAGTGACCAGGATCCAAAAAGAAGAGTCCGGACAGTTTCAGATGACCTTCTCAGACAGTTCTGTGATCGAATCAAAGACCGTGATCTATGCAGCGGGAGCATCCCCACGGAGGGTTGATATTCCGGGAGAAAAAGAATATGTGGGAAAAGGCGTTTCCTACTGTGCGATCTGCGACGGATCCTTTTACCGGGGCAAAAAAGTTGCCGTGCTCGGCGGCGGAGATACCGCACTGGATGATGCCGCTTATCTGGCAGGTCTGGCGGAGCAGGTGTATGTGATCCACAGAAGAAAAGAGTTTCGTGGCGCAGTCGTTACAGTAGAACAACTGAAAGAAAAAGAGAATGTCACGTTTGTACTGGAACATCAGGTGAAAGAAATCACCGGAAAAGCGAAAGTGACAGGTGTTGCTTTGGAAGACGGAACAGTGATCGATGTAGATGGCGTATTCGTAGCCTTCGGATCGGTTCCGCAGACGGCACTGGTAAAGGATCTGGTGGAACTGGACCCGGCAGGCTATGTGAAAGCAGACGAAACCGGAGAAACCAGTCTGGCAGGACTGTATGTGGCCGGAGATGTCAGAACAAAGAAACTGCGCCAGGTAGTGACAGCGGTTTCCGACGGAGCCAACGCAGCAACAGCGGTGGCTGAATATTTGAAATAAAAAGTAACGTTCCGCAGGATGATCCTAGAGCGTTACTGTGAGAGAGGAATAAGCGTATGAGTTTTAATACAGACCTTCTACATGCAGGAGTGGTTCGGGAGGCAAACGGAGCAACCCTTCCCCCGGTCTATCAAAGCAGTGCGTTCGAACAGGACACAGCCGCAGATCTGGAAAAAATATTTGAAAATAAAGCTCCCGGCTACTGTTACACCCGCGTAGGGAACCCGACAGTAACCGCATTTGAAAACAGAATCACAAAACTGGAAGGCGGCATGGCTTCGATCGCCTGTGCTTCCGGTATGGCGGCGATCATGAACGCCATTTTAAATATTGTGCGAAGCGGGGGCGAGATTGTCTCTTCTGCAAGTCTTTACGGAGGATCCATCGATCTGTTTCGTGATATCGAGGAATTTGGTATCAAAACCCGGTATGTAAAAAACAATGACTGGGAAGCGATCGAGGGAGCTATCAACGAACATACCCGCCTGCTTTTTGCAGAGACGATCGGCAATCCCTGTCTGGATGTGACCGATGTGGAAAGACTGTCAGAAATTGCACATGCACATAAGATTCCACTGATCCTGGACAACACGACAGCAACAGCGTACCTTTTCCAGGGACTAAAACATGGTGCAGATATCGTGGTCAATTCTTCTTCCAAATACATCAACGGAAGCAGCAATTCGATCAGCGGTATTCTTACTTACAGTGGAAGATTTCAATGGGATTCCGAGATGTATCCTCAGATTGCAGCTTACAAAAAATTTGGCCCGATGGCTTATATTGCAAGACTCCGAAACAGCCTTTTCCGTGACACCGGTGCATGTCTGGCACCGATGAACGCGTATCTGAATCTGATCGGGATGGAGACATTGGGACTGCGGATGGAACGGCAGTGCAGCAATGCACTGGAACTTGCACAGTGGCTGGAAGAGACGTATCCGTCTGTTACTGTCAACTATCCGGGACTGAAAAGCAGCAATTGGTATGAGATCTCTGAAAAACAGTTTTCCGGAGGATACGGAGCGATCCTCACATTGCGGGTGGGAAGTAAGGAAAATGCATTTGCATTGATTGATGCACTGAAGATCCCATACACACTTTCCAATATCGGGGATACGAAGACATTGGTGATCCATCCGGGATCCACGATCAGTCTTCACAGTTCAGAACAGGAAAAAGAAGATGCAGGTGTTTTCGAAGATCTGATCAGGGTGAGTGTGGGAATCGAAGATATCGAAGATCTGAAAGCAGATTTTGCACAGGCGATCGAAAAGATTGGACAGCTGTAAGGTAAAGGAGAGAGAACGATGGCACAAAAAGTAGATTACGCAGCCTTAAAAAAAGGGCGGTTATATGAGACAAAAACAGAAAGGTTACGGTTCCCTGCGACTGGCCGTGATCGGTGGTAACCTGACAGCAGAAAATATCAAAAAAGTGGCGGAAGTAGCAGAAAAAATACGGCCGCGGCTATGTACATATGACATCCCGTCAGGGAATCGAGATTCCGTTTATCAAAGTGGAAGAACTTGCCGAGGTAAAAGAAGAACTGGCAAAAGGCGGTGTGGGAACCGGCGTGTGCGGTCCACGTGTCCGTACCATCACAGCCTGCCAGGGATCAGAAGTCTGTCCCAGCGGATGTATCGACACCTACACACTGGCAAAAGAACTGGATGCCAGATATTTCGGGCGGGAACTTCCGCATAAGTTCAAATTCGGTGTTACCGGATGTCAGAATAACTGTCTGAAAGCCGAAGAAAATGATGTGGGAATCAAAGGTGGTATGAACATCGCATACAAAGAAGACGACTGTATCTCCTGTGGTGTATGTGTGAAAGCCTGTCGCCAGGAAGCACTGAAAATGGTGGACGGTAAAGTAGAGCTGGATGCAGAGAAATGTAATCACTGCGGTCGCTGTGTCAAGAGCTGCCCGGTGGATGCATGGGAGGGAACTCCGGGATATATTGTATCTTTTGGAGGAACTTTCGGAAATAACATCTACAAAGGAGAAGAACTGCTTCCGCTGATCCCGGACAAGGAAACCCTGTTTCGTGTGACCGATGCGGCGATCACTTTCTTTGAGAAAAATGCAAATCCAAGCGAACGTTTTCGTAAGACGTTGCAGCGTGTGGGAGAGGAAGATTTCCGCAAGCAGTTGAAAGAAGCGTACGAGGGACAGTGAAAGGAGAACCATCATGGCTGAATTAGATTTTGAAGTGACCGATGAGGTTGATATTACCGATAAAGTATGCCCCCTGACATTCGTAAAGGCAAAAGTTGCCATCGAAGAACTGGAGGATGGAGAGGTCCTGGCTGTCCGCATGAACGACGGGGAACCGGTACAGAATGTTCCGCGAAGCATGAAAGAAGAAGGACATAAAGTACTGAAATTAACCGACAATGAAGATGGCACTTACACCATGTATGTAAGAAAGGTGGAAGAATAATGGCAGTACGGGTAAGCAAAGCAGATTTTGAAGAGAAAGTATTGAACGAATCGCTTCCGGTTCTGGTGGATTTTTATTCCGATTCCTGTGTAGCGTGCAAAAAACTGGCGCCGGTTTTAGGAAATGCGGAAGATGATTATGAAGATAAGGTCAAAGTATATAAGGTAAATACAAACTTTGATGTGGAACTGGCTGAGCAGTATGAAGTGCAGTCTAATCCGACCCTGATCCTCTTTAAAGACGGACAGGTGAAAGACCGGAAAGTGGGTGCGCTGAGACAGGCAGAATTAAACAGCTGGATCGAAGAACAGATCTGAAGAGAGTATAGAGAGACATAAAGGAGAAAAGACATGGTTATCACAGTAGCAGGAGAGAAAAAAGAAGTAAAAGACGGACTGACACTGCCGGAGCTGATCGAGCAGGAAAATGTAGAGATGCCGGAGTATGTAACCGTTTCTGTCAATGAAGAATTTATCGCAACCGAGGATAAAGAGTCTACCGTGTTAAAAGAGGGAGACAATGTAGAGTTCCTGTACTTCATGGGAGGTGGATGCTAAATGGCAATGACAGATGAACAGATCGAGCGTTATTCCCGCCACATCATCTTAAAAGAAGTTGGTGCGAAAGGACAAAAGAAGCTCCTGAAAGGCAAAGTGCTGATCATCGGAGCCGGTGGTCTTGGTGCACCGGCAGCCATGTATCTGGCAGCAGCCGGCGTGGGAATCATCGGTATCGTGGATGCGGACGAGGTGGATCTTTCCAATCTGCAAAGACAGATTATCCACAGTACCGCAGATATCGGAAAAGCAAAGGTAAAATCAGCGAAAGAGACTATGAACGCCATGAATCCGGATATAGAGGTTAAAACTTACCGGATGTTCGTGGATGCATCCAATATCCGGGAACTGATCCGGGAGTATGATTTTATCATTGATGGAACGGATAATTTTCCGGCAAAATTTCTGATTAACGATGCCTGTGTCCTGGAGAAAAAACCATTTTCTCATGCAGGAATCATCCGTTTCAAAGGTCAGCTGATGACTTATGTACCGGGGCAGGGACCGTGTTACCGTTGTGTATTCAAGAATCCGCCGCCAAAAGATGCCGTTCCGACCTGTAAACAGGCAGGTGTTATCGGAGCGATGGGTGGTGTCATCGGATCTTTACAGGCGATGGAAGCGATCAAGTATCTGATCGGTGTCGGAGATCTTTTAACAGGTTCTCTGTTGACGTTTGATGCGTTGACGATGGAGTTCCACAAGATCAAACTGCCGAAAGATACACATAAGTGCCCGGTATGCGGAGACAACCCGACGATCCTGGAGCCGATCGATTACGAGCAGGAAGTCTGCGAGGAGACAGCAGGGCGGTTTGCGACGAGAGACGAGCAGTAATGAAGAATATCAATATCAGCTTCCCGGAGTGTCTGGTGTTTCCGGGCAGAATCAGAGGAAACAGTTATGGCGATTATAAGAATGAGAGATCATCTCTATGATGAGATTGTAAATTATGCAAAGGAACATCTTCCGGAGGAAGCCTGCGGTCTTCTCGCCGGGGTGGAAACAGAAGAGGGAAGAGAGATCCAGAAGGTGTATTTTCTGGAGAATAAGGATCATGCGGAAGATCACTTTACGCTGGATCCGAGAGATCAGATGAATGCAATCAAGGATATGCGCGCCAATGGGTTAAAACCGCTGGGAAACTGGCATTCTCATCCGTCTTCTCCGTCACGGCCGTCGGTGGAGGATATTCGGCTGGCGTTTGATTCGAAGGCCAGTTATCTGATTTTGTCGTTGATGGCGGAGTATCCGGTGTTGAACAGTTTTCATGTGGAAAGCGGAGTCTGGGAAAAAGAGGATCTGAGGATTTATTCGGAGGAGTATTTTTTCTGAGGTTTGCGGATACTTTATATGTAACTATTCAGTAGTCACTGTACCGCGAGGTGTTTTGGCATGAATATGCCAAAATCCCGAGACATACAAGCCAAAATGCCATCACCGAAGGTGATTTTACATGCATTTTGGCACGTAACTGTGAAGGTACTGAACAGTTACGTTTATATAAGATTAATGCGAAGAAGAGAAGTGCGAAGTGTATCGTTTGAAAGTAAGCGGTATGGTTCGTACTTTTTTTACGCGAGCAACGAGCCAAAGTCCATGCTTGCATGAGACCTTGGCGACTGCCGCGATAACTTGAGAAACTCGCAAAGCGTGTTTCTCATAGTTGTGGTTTGATGTGTTTGGATTCTTTCTTGTAAAGGGGTTGGGGGCGTGATATTATAGCATATGAATAATAAATAGTTAAGGGTTTTAATATAGGGAAAATACGGATTATGAATTATAGAGTGGTACGGATAGAGGAAGATGTGGAGTTTGGCTGCGAGGAGCGGAAAGAGGGAGATCCGGTGATGGCGGTGGTTCGGCTGGAGGACGAGGACGGGGATGTAAAAATCGTTCGGCAGAGGGATCAGATGTTGTATGACAGGGATATTAATGAAGGGGATCGGGTTTGGTTTGATGAAAGGCAGGAGTTGGTAAAGTGAGATATTGCCTGCATGAACGAAAGACTGGCTGCACAGACGAAAGCCCGCACTGACCCGGTAAGGTCAGACAACCGCTGGCAACGCCAAGCTGAGCTAAGTGCCTAAGAAGAACTATTATAGCCAGTTCGCGGAGAGCCGCTCACTGTCAAGTTCTTCTAAGGAACTGGATCTCATCCTGGCTAAGAGCGCCAGCAAAAGGC
>ENA-OPYX01000430-OPYX01000430.1-human-gut-metagenome-genome-assembly--contig:-NODE-430-length-24569-cov-4.493004_pt1 | contig 24569 bp, 28 predicted proteins | sample MGYA00242639_ERZ504486 | MGnify/ENA primary metagenome ERZ504486 (study PRJEB26092, sample SAMD00036296) | human gut metagenome | host: Homo sapiens | study: EMG produced TPA metagenomics assembly of... | reverse complement strand
TCCTGTCGGATAGAAGTATGTGAGAAAGCACGGAAAAATGACAATAAGAATGGCATATGAAATGGTCATGCCCTATCATCTTCATATGCCATCTTATTTTTTAGAGACATTTACTGAATATCCCTAAGTGAACATTAATATGTTGAAGGGTAACACATTGTGATTTGCTTGTGCTACCCTTCTTGATTCTTTATTTTATTACTAATATAGGTGTATTAGCATGAAATATCATTTTTCTTGCTATGCTAGGATTAAACAATCTAGCAAATATGTTTCGTTTATAATTTGTGATGCAAATCACGTCTATATTTTCTTCTTTTACATAGTTGTCCAAATTGTTCAGTATGTTATCTTCTTTCACTACATTATAATATAGTTCCAATTTAGAGTATTGTTTTTGAAAGTAATCTTTAATACCTGCTAGTTTTATTTCATTCCATGCATCGTTATCTGTACTTAAATGAATGAAGGAAACAGCAAAATGAAACGATTTAAAAGCATTTATCAAGGAGTCAAAAGCTATTAGATCCCTTTGGTCAAAATTGGTCACAAAAGCTACTTTTTTTATATCATTGAATGTTTTTAGTGGTGTATGTTCTGGAATAGCATATACAAAGGATTTGCTTCTTTCTATAACTTCAGCTGTAACGCTACCAATCAAGTCTATATCTTTTTGGCTTCTCCCTCTTGTTCCCATTATAATTATCTGAGGATTATATTCTTTAGCATATCGTAAGATTTCTTCTTCGGGAATACCATCACGCAAAATGCAAGTATATTTTATATTAGGAAACTCTCCCGACTCAACTTTCTTTTTGATTGTATCAGAAAGTTTATTCAACTCGTTGTGCACTGTTTCTATCATACTTTTTACAGATTCTTCTCTTTCGATCTGAAAATTGAAATTATCAGTTCCATAAGGAATTGTAGGCACATAAATAGGACTGAAATAAGCATGTAGCAAAATAACTTCTGCATTTATAGATTTAGCAAATGAGAAACCAAATTGACAGGCTTTTAATGAGTAATCTGAGAAATCGACAGGAATAAGTACTTTCTTTTGCTTATTTCTCTCTTTATTACTCTCTTCTTGTTCTTTTACTATATCTTCGGCTAACCATGTAGAACTTTCTATGATTTGTAGAGCATGAGGTAAATCACTTTCCTTAATTCTTACTCTCACACCGGAAGATATGACAGGCTGAATTAAGTTTACGTTGTGAATATATGCTTCAATACCCTCTGCTTCAAGTACATTCTTAAGAATCTGAGCCTTAGCATAAGTGAGAATCGCTAGAGTTACTAATTTATCTTCCATAACAGTTCCTTTTTAGAGTTTTCTATATATACATCTTTAAAACAAAAAATCCCAATTGAATGTTGCAATTCAACCGGGATTTTATATTACACTTCTTGCGTTATTTTTTCTTCAGTTTCTCTCAATATTTGAAGGGCTTTTTCAAGAACTGTTGTATCATCTAGCATTACTAGTCCCCCATCTGGTCCCGGTTCCAAATGAATTCCAACACTTTTACCATTCTTGAAATTGTGTCCACCAAAAAAGTTACGTACAGTTTCTACGGTCATATTGAGTTCATCTGCGATTCTGTGCATACTCCCACTAGGTAATGAATCTTTGATTCTGCGCAGTTCATTAAATGTTATTGTTCTCATGATGTATTAAATTTAGTTATAAAAGTGAGTACTTAAATCATGGTATAAACTTAATCAAAAAAATGCATAAAACAAATCTTTTTGTGCTATTTTTGACTATATGTAAATTTATAATGGTTAATTTGCTGATTATAGATTGAGTGTATGAGTCACAATCATACCTGCTATAATAATGAAGAAATAAGTAGAAATGAGAATTATGTAGAATAAATTAATATCACTAATCAAATAACCGCTGGCAGTGTATTGATTAGAAATGCAACGTGGTTTATAAAAGATTTTTTTTGAATAAATTTATAAAGGAGATAAATCAAATATCCTATGAAACAACCTTCTATAGTACCAAAAAGAATATCTCCCGGATAATGCACTCCTAAGTAGATTCTAGAATAGGAATTGAGTACGGCCCAAAAAAGAAGCATAAAAGTAAGAGATTTCCTTTTAATTAGTAAAGATAAAAAGACAGAAATAGCAAATGTGTTGGCAGCATGACTGGATATGAAGCCAAATCGTCCTCCTCTATATCCGTTTACAATATCAACCATATACATAATATTGGGGTCTTGTGTTGGGCGGAAACGTGCGAAAAACGGTTTGCATAAACCAGAAGCTATTTGATCTGCTAAAGTTATGACTAAGGCAATCATAACGATAGTCAATAATGCTTCTTGAATTTTATTATTTTTAATTATGATATATAACAGCATAGCAGCTACAGGTACCCATACAATTGTACTGGTAGCTACCCACATGAATCCGTCCCAAAATAAGGATTGGCTTCCGTTCAAATTCAGTAGTAATTCTTTATCTGCTGCTATGTACTGTTGTATATCCATTGATTATGTTTTAAATGATTTCAATAACATTGGTAGGTACCCATCCCACATTACCGTCTTCCAGTTTAATTTCTTTCCACTCCTTCATCGTATTATCTTTAATTATTACTTTCCTACCTTCATGAAGAATAAATAAGTCTGTTCCACTTTGGTTAGGAGTACTTTTGACTGTAACGCTAGGAGCCATTATAATAGCGTTATCATGATTAATTAATTCAGATTTTTGTTCTGAGGCAAATATATTTGCTAAAATAGTCACTAGAAAGAAAAAGATTGCTGAAATAAATCCTACTTTCTTCAAGACTACTCGTTTTCCGAAAATAAATAAAGACAGTGCCAATATCATCAGAATAAACATGATGATGCCTGTATGTGCCCATGCCTTTTCACTCATTGTATTAATAAGTGATTGAGTCCAGGTAACGAAAAACATTTTACTAGAAGGGATTACCTTGTCTACAGTTTTGCTTCTAGCCAGTTCTAGGTTGAAACGAATATCACTATTTCCTGGGTTTAGCAACAAGGCACGTTCGTAATTGAGGACAGCTTTGGCAATGTTATTCATTTTATAATAGCTGTTACCTAAATTATAATAAATATCGGAAGATTCCCCCTCGTTTTTTAATATATTCTCATACATCTCTACAGAAGCTGCAAAGTCGTTTCTTATATATGCACTATCGGCTTCTGTCTTTGTTGGGAAAGTTTGCACAGCAGCACTTTGTGGCATTTCTGTTTGGGCGGTAACCTGTGCAGAGTCTGATTCATTCTGTGCGTAGACTGTGACAAAACTTATCAGGAATATCAAAATGAAATATATTTTTGTCATTGTTATAATCTCCTTTGATTTAGTGTTTTATACTATTCTCCATTTTGCTGATGACCTCAACAGCCGAAGAATATACTTTATCCATAGCTTCATTCTGATTACCCGGAGCATAGCGGGCGAACTCGCATTCATTCAATGTTCCGATGAAATCTTTAATCAGTTCGGGGGCAACACCATATTTGGTCAATTCGTCCTCGATATTATCTTTAGACAATTGAGAAACCGGGATATTCAACTTATCACTGATGTATCCCCAAAGTGCTTTCAACACCTCATCATAGAATGCTTCTTGTTTGTTTTCAGCTAATAATCTGCCTGCATTTTTCATGCGTTTGGCAGCCACTTTATTCGCTTTTTTAGTACGTACTTTTGCTACATTTGCATTTTCAATAGCTTTTTTACGATAGACAATTACGAAAACAACGAAGAGAACCAATGGAATGATATACCATAGATAATATGTTGTTGAGCCAAAGAAGAAATCTCCCTTACGAGTTAAACTAGTTTCCCCCATTTTGATGTAGCGGATGTCTTGTCCCAATACTTTCAAATCTTCCTTGTTGGTAAAGTCTGCAATAACTTGATCTGCATTTCCTGCACCTTTTTCCACTTTTAGGTTGTAAGCTTCTGTTTTTATTGTTTTATAGCTATTGCTTTTTAAGTCAAAATAGGAAAATTCGACAGGCGGAATAGTGAAATTGCCGGCATGTCTTGGAATTGCTAGATATTCTATCACCTTATTGCCTGACAAACCTTCGCGAGTTAATGTAAATTTATTGTCAATCTTGGGGTCGTATACTTCAAAATCCTTTGGGAAAGCTACTTCCGGAGTATTGACCAATTTCAAATTACCTGTACCAGAAATGACTAACTTAATGGTTACAGCATCATTTGTTTTCAGTTCTTTTGTACTTATAGACGAACTGATAGTAAACTCTCCTACTCCTCCGGAGAAATTAATTGGTTTGCCATCGGGCAATGCTTTTACGTTGATGGTCAGCTTAGGAGTAACAATGTTTTTCTTTACTTCCACATAGTTACTTCCACCATTAAAGAAAGCATCAAAAGGATCGTCTGAGGCAACTTGTTGAGCTATAACCCCTTCAAAGGTAATAGCCGGAATTTCTATTTTTCCCGATTGCTGGGGGAAAAGTACATACTGACTCCACACAGTAGTGTTATAGTTTCTTCCGTTATAATGTTCCAAAGAGAATGTCTTTTGTTGGGGAAGTTCCACTTCTTGTACATAAATGTTGGTTAGTTTAGGCATGTCACCACGCAGTTGGCGCAAGTTTACCAAAGTATAGACCTTGTATGTCAACAAGATGGCTTCCTGTTCATAAACAGTAGTCTTACTTGCTGTTGCGGTAATAAACAAATCTTGATTGGTTATTTTGCTTCCGGCAACCTGACTGCGTGAAGAAGTTCTTCCACCGCTATTGTTTCCACCTCCAACACCATTTGTTTGATCAGGCGGTAATACTTTGATTTGTACGGAATTTGAAGTTTTGTTTTGTCCGTCTGCCACAATAGTAGCACCAGGAATGGTGTAAGTTCCTTCTTTATCAGCCATCAAAATATAAGTAAAAGTAATGGAGCTGGTAGAAGTAACATTACCATTTATAATCTGTGTACTACTCTGCTGTGAACGGCTTGGTCCCATTAAGACATCGAACCCCTTGATATTAGGTGCACGAAAATCCCTGACTTTATGAGTGTTGACCGTATAAGTCAGCCGGAACTGATCCCCGCTTACTACTACATCAGGCGCAGAAGCGGTAAACGTCACATTTCCGTCTGCCCATGCTCCGAGCACCGATGTTATTAATATGAATAAGAGAATTACTTTCCTCATTGCTATCTAATTATTTTTTTATTTGCCAAAATTAAGAAATTACCAGTCTTTATCCAACTTCTTTCCTTGAATTTGCAGTTGTTTTTTAACTTTGTCTTGCACATTCTTTTCATCTTGCATCACAGCATTCAATAATTGTTGGGCATTTTCCTTGGACATTTCATCCTTATTTTGCTGCTGTTGCTGCTGATTTTGATTTTGTTGGTCTTTCTTATCCTGTTCTTGCTGGTTTTTGTTCTGATCCTTTTTGTCGTCTTTCTGATCTTGTTTTTGATCTTGATTCTTATCCTGATTCTGGTCTTGATTTTGCTGTTGGTCTTTCAACAGCTTTTGCGCCAAAGCCAAGTTATAACGAGTTTCATCATCTTTCGGGTTATTCCGTAAAGATTCCTTATAAGCCTCTATACACTGTGGATACTGCTTGGACGACTGAAGGATAACTCCCATGTTATGATAAATCTGTGCCAGTTTATCCTTGTCCTTCTCTACCTTAGAAGCAGATTCAAACTGTTCCATCGCTTCCTTTGCTTTTTGCTGCATCAAGAGCGAGTTTCCCAAATTGAACATGGCATCTGTTGATTTCGGGTTAATTTCCAATGCCTTACGATAATCTACCTCCGCTTTGATAAACAAGCTGTCATTATACAGCTTGTTTCCGCTGCGCAGATAATCTCTTTCTGTTTTTTGGGCGAAGGCACTGCTTGCCACAAGTAAGAATAACAGAGTGATATAGGTTTTTTGTAACATAAGCATTCCTTATTTAAATAGTCTGACATTTTTGAAAAGCGGATTTTTCCGTTCCAAAATAAGCATTTCTACCACCAGCAGGATAAGCACCAGCCATGCCAAAGCCTGGAACTGTTCATCAAATTCAGTATAAACCTGACTTTCTACATCAGCTTTTGACAGTTTGGCGATTTCATTGTTCAATACCTTCTCGGCAGAGTTGGTATTATCCACGCGAATATACATTCCATTGCCAGCCTTGGCTATTTCCTGGCACATCTGCTCATTCAAGCGGGTGACGATAACATTTCCATCCTTATCGCGACGGAAATTGTTGCTACCGTCCTCAGCTGGAATTGGAGAACCATCCGGTGAACCTACTCCTAATACAAATACCTGCATACCTTTTTCGGCTGCTTCTTGGGCTGCTTCTACTGCCCCACCTTCATGATTTTCACCATCGGTAATGACAATAATTGCACGTCCCACTCCTTCTTGCGGAGTAAAACTCTTCATTGCCAGGCGGATGGCCGCACCGATATCCGTACCTTGTGTGGTTATCAATGACGGATTAATGGTTTCCAAGAACATTTTGGCGGAAACATAATCGCTTGTGATGGGCAATTGCGTGAAAGCATCACCTGCAAAAACAATCAATCCCACTTTATCATTATTGAACGTATCTACCAGTCTGGAAATCAATTTCTTTGATTTGTCCAAACGACTGGGAGTCACATCTTCTGCCAGCATGGAGTTTGAAATGTCCAAGGCAATGACAGCTTCCACTCCACTTCGTTTCACCGTTTCCATCTTTGAGCCGAACTGTGGGCGGGCCAACATCAGTATAACCAATGTCAACGCAGCAAAAGTCAGCCAAAACTTGATGTCAGGACGATACTTGGAAATAGTCGGCATGAGCCCTTTCAGCAATGCCGGATCACCATATTTGCGAATATTTTGGCGGCGGTGATAATTGGAATACAAATACAGCGCCACCAAAAACGGCAATAGGATGAGTAAATATAAAAAGTTCGGGTCTGCAAATCGAAACATGACTTTCTTTTTTTAAGGTATTTTCTTTAATACTGAGTTACGCAACAAGAGTTCAAGCAAAATGCAGAAGAAAGCAATCCAGGCGAATACCTGATATTCTTCTTCGCGTTTGCTGAATTCCTTCACGTTCAACTTCGTTTTCTCCAGTTTGTCTATCTCCTGATAGACTTCCTTCAACTTGGAATTGCTGGTGGCACGGAAATAATTTCCGTTCGTTGTACCTGCAATCTCGGTCAAAGTCTTTTCGTCTATCTCGACGGGGACATTCACATATTGCGTCCCTGCGTAGGTCTGCATCGGATAAGGAGCAGTTCCGTTTGTACCGACACCGATGGTGTAGATCCTGATTCCGAACTGTTTGGCTATCTCGGCAGCCGTCAGCGGAGAAATATCTCCACGGTTATTGCTACCATCCGTCAGCAGAATAATCACTTTCGATTTCGCCTTGCTGTCCTTCAGACGGGTCACCGCATTAGCAATGCCCATACCGATGGCAGTACCATCTTCAATCAGTCCGCGCTGGGCGATATCGCCTTTGATGCTGTTGAACAGATTCAGCAACACCCCATGGTCTACCGTCAGCGGACATTGGGTAAAACTCTCACCGGCAAAGATGGTCAGACCGATATTATCATTGGGGCGGCCGTTGATAAACTCGGAAGCTACTTGTTTGGCAGCTTCCAGTCGGTTGGGTTTCAAGTCTTCGGCCAGCATACTGGTAGAAACGTCCACTGCCAGCATGATGTCGATTCCTTCTATTTCGGTATTCTGCCAGTTGTCTGTGGTCTGAGGGCGTGCCAAGATCAGGATTACCATGATGATAGCCACCGTACGGAGTACGAACGGAGTATGCAGCAAGTAAATCTTCCAGCTTTTGGGTGCCTTCATATACATGCGTGTGGTAGAAACCTGAAGCGTAGGCTCGGTTTTCTTCCGCTTCATGACGTACCATACTATATAAGGTATGAGCAGAACCAGCAGAAATAGATATTCAATATTTGCAAAAATCATTGTTCCTAGTATTTATTTGTTAAAACCAGAGGTTATATACACCACTCAGCACCTTATACAGAATTACCACAATAGCAATAACAATGATGCTGATGCTGCCCAGCAGAATCATTCTGCCCTGTTTGCTTCGCTTTTCCTCCACGGTGATTTCCGTAGGTTCGGGCTTTGCATTAGGGTCTGGTTCCACTTTTGTATTATTGATGAAGTCTACTGCGTTTACCAGATTCATATCATTTTCGTTCATCAACGGAGAATGTTTGGCGAATTTCACCAAGTCGGCAGTCTGGAACAAATACATCAAATCCTTGATAGATTCTTTGTCGTTGATTTCCTGTAGCTTATCAATAATTTCGGATGAAGTCATCTCCATAGCGTTAAAGCCGAATCGTTCTTCCATATAAGTGCGGAGTACATCCGTCAGCTCGGTATAATAGGTCTTCGGATCGGCTGTACGCAAGGTTTTGTCTCCCTTGATACGCTCTATTTCCTTCAACGCCTGCTGGTGTGGCGGCAACTTCGGTTCAATCTTGATCTTCTTGATGATAGGCTTGTTATCCTTGTAGCGTACAAACAGATAGTAAGCCAGTCCGCCCAAAGCAAGCATCAGCAAGGTAAGCCATACGATGGCCGATACGTCATCCCAGGTGATAGGTACTTCGCGAACGGTCTTCGGTCCGAAGAATTGTTCGGGATGCAGCGTGTCTACCGGAATGGAATATACTTTTACGGCCAATGCTTTGGACCGGTAAGGCTCTCCGTTTACCATCACCTCGAATGGGGGGAGATAGTAAAGTGCCGAGTCAAAAGAGGTTATTGTATATTCCTGTTTTATCAGCATACGTTTTCCATCGTTCAGCATCTGGGTATCAGGCTTGGCTATATCCAATATCTCCACTCCTTTTACCAATGTATCGCGCAGGAACGGAAGTTGCAGTTTTTGCTTGGCATCCATGCTGATTTCCAGCTTCACTTTAGCCTGTTCGCCAATGAGAAGTTGCAGCGAGTCAATGCTGGCGTCTACCGTAACCTGCTGTGCCTGTGCCTGTCCGGCTGTTATCAGCATAATTGCACAAACTCCAGCTTTCAAGAACTTTTTGCTAGTATTCAGTATATTCATATTCTTTAATTTCGTTTAGCAAATAAGTTAAGCAACGATTTCACATAATCCTGATCCGTGCGGATAGATACAGAGTCCACATTACTTTTGGTAAATGTTTCATTCAATACTCCCTGACGCTGTATCCACCAGTCATTATGTGCGCGACGCAAAGCTCGTGACGAGGTGTCAATCCATTGCTCGTGGCCGGTTTCGGCATCGCGTACTTTCATCAGTCCCACATCAGGTAACTCTGCCATGCGGCGGTCGTATACCTGGATAGCTACGATATCATGTTTCCGGTTGGCAATGGTCAAAGCATTGCGGAAGTCGTTTTCATCTATAAAGTCGCTTATCATAAAGGTGGTGCAACGTTTTTTAATTACGTTGGTCAGATATTCCACAGCTATCTTTATATCTGTACGCTTGCTTTCGGGCTTGAAATCAAGTAGTTCACGGATGATATAAAGAATATGTTTACGGCCTTTTTTAGGCGGAATGAATTTCTCAATCCGGTCTGAAAAGAAAATAACTCCGATTTTATCGTTATTTTGAATGGCCGAGAATGCCAATGTAGCGGCAATCTCGGTCACCATATCCTTCTTCAACTGCTTCACCGTACCGAAATCCAAGCTGTTCGAAACATCAATCAAGAGCATAACCGTCAATTCGCGCTCTTCTTCAAACACCTTGACAAAGGGTTTGTTGTAGCGGGCGGTTACGTTCCAGTCAATGTCACGTACGTCGTCACCATACTGATATTCACGTACTTCCGAGAATGACATACCTTTTCCCTTGAATGCAGAGTGATATTGTCCGGCAAAGATATTGTTCGAAAGTCCGCGTGTCTTGATCTCAATCTGGCGAACCCGTTTTAATAAATCACTTGTTTCCATACTGTTCGTACTATGTTGTTTATTTATCCGGTGCATCGGTTTCTGTTTTTTTCTCCTATCGAGAATGGTTTTTCAAACGGATGCATTTGGTGTTTCATCTATGTGGGACGGCAGTCCCACATAGATGAAACGGGAGTTCCACATGGGTGGAATGGCGGTCCCACCCATGTGGAACTCTGTACTCAACCTTTTGTTTCCAAGTCTTCTTACTAACTGTCAAGCAATTAAGAACTGCCTCAGAACACAATCCTTAGGGTACTTCCACTTTATTCAGGATTTTGCTTACAATTTCATCAGAAGACATATTCATAGCCTCTGCTTCGTAAGTCAAGCCGATACGGTGGCGAAGCACATCGTGAGCAACTGCACGAACATCTTCGGGAATTACGTAACCACGACGTTTGATGAACGCATAACTGCGTGCTGCCAATGCCAAATTGATAGATGCACGCGGTGAACCACCGAAACCAATCATGTCTTTCAGTTCTTTCAAGTCATATTTTTCAGGGAAACGGGTTGCGAATACGATATCAGCGATGTATTGCTCTATCTTTTCGTCCAGATAGACTTGGCGCACCACTTTACGGGCTTCCATAATATCTGTTGCTTTCAGAATGGGGCGAACTTCGATTTTCTCTCCGGTAATATTTTGGCGGATGATTTTCTTTTCTTCTTCCAGTTTCGGATAGTCGATAATAACTTTCAGCATAAAACGGTCTACCTGGGCTTCGGGAAGCGGATAGGTACCTTCCTGTTCAATCGGGTTCTGAGTAGCCATTACAAGGAAAGGTTCGGGTAGCATAAAGGTTTCCTTGCTCAGTGTGACTTGACGTTCCTGCATGGCTTCCAGCAAAGCACTCTGTACTTTAGCCGGGGCACGGTTAATTTCATCGGCCAATACGAAATTTGCAAAAATTCGGACCTTTCTTTGCTATGAATTGTTCGTCTTTCTGACTATAAATCATGGTACCGATAACGTCGGCGGGCAGCAAGTCCGGAGTAAACTGGATTCGGCTGTACTTGGCATCAATCAAAGATGCAAGCGTTTTGATCGCCAGAGTCTTTGCCAGACCCGGAACACCTTCCAACAGGATATGACCATCGGACAGTAAACCGATAAGTAATGATTCTACCAAATGTTTCTGACCTACAATAACCTGGTCCATACCAAGTCATTAAGTTGGTTACGAACGCACTTTGTCTTTCAATTCGTTCGTTTAGTTCGCGAATGTCAATTGCTTCAGCCATAATTTTGTTTATTTAGTTGTTTCTTTATTGATCTAATAACGGGCTTGTAAATAGCCTTGTTCATTTAACGCAGCCAAAATTACGGTAATTAATTAACAGCGGCAACTAATTTTTATTAAAAAAGTAAAGTGCATCTCTACTTTTTAAAGGTTATTGGGCTAAAGAATTTTAAAATACAAAGATAAGGTTTGTAGAGTGAGAATATCAGTTGAGCGCACTTTTTTTACTTCTTGTATTTTGCCTGCTTTATTTAAGTCGAAAGCAGGCAAAATACAAGAAGTCTTATTTTTTAGGAGTTAATTCAGGAATACGCAGAGTAGTCCCTATGGGTACTCTGTCGGCATCTTTAATGATGTTTTTATTATGTTTCACGATATAGGGCCATAGCTTTTTTGTACCATAGAATTTCACTGCTAATTTTACCAGACTCTCTCCTTCTTGTAATGTGTAATTAGTTTTAGTCCCTGTTATGTCATATTCTACAGTGTCGGCTAAAGTCTCTTTTGCAACATTTGCGGTTGTCGCAACGCCTGAACTCTTTTCCGTACTAGGAGATACAGTCTGTTGTGATTGACTGATGGTCTCTTTTCCGGCAACATTCGTCCATATGTTTGCGGTATCTTTACCTTGCATCAATGAGTCATTAACCGGAATTGCAGGAATATCCTCTTCCAATTGTTCTTGGGTGTTTTTTATTGTAGCCGGCGATTGTAAATCCGAAGTTTTATCTGATTGCAAATACCAATATATGCCACCTGCAATGCAGGCAATCAAAATGATAGCAAGAATAACTCCCTGGGAAACTCTGTTCTTTTTCTCTTCTGAGATTTCTTGTGTCTCTGTTGTTTCCTCTATCTTCTGTTCTTTTTCAAAATCAGAAGTAACAGGAGTTATTACTGTTTTCTCTGACGGGGTTGCCTCTTCTGACGCTATTGTTTCCAAGGATGTTTTTTCTTCACAAGCTTTACGAGCAGCCAGTATGGCTGCATCGGCGATAGTCATAACTTCTTCTTGAGGTTTGTCTGTTACCTCGTTTCCTTCTATTGTTTCTGCTAAAGGGGAAACCGTTTGGGGAACAGCTGTTTCAGCAACAATATCCTTTTCTGCTTCAGTGACAATATCTTCCGATTCTTTTTCCGGTTCTATAATTTGTATCTTTTCCTCTGTAATTTCAACAGAAGGTACAGGTTCTTCAATAATTGTTTCCTCAATAACCGGAGTAGTGTCTTCAGCGGCAATGGCATTCTCATTTGGAGAATCTTCTGTATTTTCCGCTTCTATGAACTCAACCTCTTTAGCCGCAATTGTTTGTTTAGGCTTAGGCGCGTTTCCGTCAAAGGTATCTTCCTCCTCTCCTTCTATTTCTGTTTCGGTATCTTCCAGTTTGGTGTTTTCATTTAATATAACCGTTTCAAAATGAGCGAATGGTTTATTTATTAAATCTTTCATACTGGAATCCGGAGTAAAAGATATTTTTGTATGGCCCTGTATTTCAATTCTTTCCCCCGTATTTACGTTTACACTTTCACGACTCTCCACCTCTGTAAGTTTAAACGTACCTAGTCCTTTAACCTTTACATACTTTTCAGTAACTAAAGCTTCCTCTATCAGTTCAAACATTCCTTTGACAAAGATTTCAGCATCTTTTTTAGTCATGCTGTGTTTCTCAGCCAAAAGTTCGATGATATCTTGTATGGTTACTTTCTCGCTCATGATAATATTATAAATAAGGGCTATTTTATTTAAACTTTTCTTTTAAAGTTACACTGGGTTTGTAAGTCAGCACTAACTTGGGGGGAATCAGCATACGTTGTTGAGTAGCCGGGTTGATAGAAATTCTTTCCAGCTTTTTCTTAACCTCAAACGTACCAAATCCCTGGATTGCAATATTGTTGCCATCTTGCAATTCCTGGGTCATAACACCAATGACTGAGGATACCAATTGTGATGTATCTTTATTCGTATATCCTAGTTTACGTGATAATTCAGATATAAATTCTTTGTTATTCAAAGCTTAAAGTGTTAATTTGGTTGCTATATTAGTAAAAAAACAAACATTATCCAAACTTTATAAGGGCAAAGGTCTATAAAATGCTGGCGTATAGGTCGAAATCATCAGCGGCTGTAATTTTCACTTTATAGAATTCACCTATTTTTAAGTACTCCTCATCAGCTTTTATCAAGACCTCAGGATCTACCTCGGGAGAGTCAAACTGGGTTCTGCCTATGTAGTAATCTCCTTCCTTCCGGTCTATAATGACTTTAAATTCTTTACCTATTTTCGTTTGGCTCAGTTCGCCGGCTATTTCCTGCTGAAGTGCCATTAATTCATCCAAACGCTGTTGTTTCACTTCATGAGAAATGGAATCTTCGTATTCTTTAGCGGCGAATGTTCCTTCTTCTTCCGAGTAAGCGAAGGCTCCCATCCGGTCGAATCGTACTTTTTTGACGAATTCTTTTAATTCTTCAAAATCTTCTTCAGTCTCACCGGGATGTCCTACCATTAATGTTGTACGTAAGTGAATACCGGGTACTTCCCGACGGAATTTTTCGATTAATTCGTAGGTTTCCGCTTTACTTACATGCCGGCGCATTTTATTCAGCATATTGTCACTAATGTGTTGCAAGGCAATATCCATATATTTGCATACATTATCGTGTTCGCGCATAACACGGAATAATTCTTCCGGAAAATGGGCCGGATATGCATAGTGTAAACGTATCCATTCTACACCGGGAACATTGGCGATTCTTTCGATGAGTTCGGGCAATTTCTGACTTTTATATAAATCTACGCCGTAGTAAGTCAATTCTTGGGCTATAATTTGGAACTCCTTTACTCCTTCGGATACAAGTAGTTTCACTTCATCAATAATCTCCTCCATCGGCCGTGAAATGTGGCGTCCTGTAATAATAGGAATGGCACAATAAGAACATTTACGGTCACAGCCTTCTGATATTTTCAGATAAGCATAGTGATGAGGAGTGGTTAATGTCCGTTCAATGGTAAATTCCGCCTTGTATGCTTTGCCTAAATCTGCCAGTAACTCATTCCAATTAAACTTACCATAGAATTTGTCTACTTGAGGAATTTCCAATGCCAATTCTTTTAGATATCTTTCTGAAAGGCAGCCCATCACATATAGTTTTTTGAGCTTCCCTTCTTCTTTGGCCTGACAAAATTCCAATATCATATTGATCGATTCCTCTTTGGCATCACCGATGAAACCACATGTATTAATAACTGCGATTTCTCCTTGCGGTTTGTCGGAATCGTGAGTTACTTTATAACCGTTTGCTTCCAGCTGACGCATCAGCTTTTCTGAGTCTACTAAGTTTTTGGAACACCCTAAGGTGATGATATCTATTGTGTTACGTTTCATTTATTATTCAGTCTCTCCAAATAGTGAGTCTACAAATTCTTTTTTGCGGAATACCTGCATGTCTTCAATGCCTTCGCCCAATCCAATATATTTTACGGGAATCTTGAACTGCTCTGAGATGCCAATTACAACGCCCCCTTTTGGCTGTTCCGTCCAATTTGGTAATTGCCATAGCAGTAACTTCTGTCGCCAAAGTAAACTGTTTGGCTTGTTCAAATGCATTTTGACCGGTAGAACCGTCTAAAACCAATAATACTTCGTGAGGTGCGTCCGCAACAACTTTCTTCATCACATTCTTGATTTTAGTAAGCTCGTTCATCAAACCTACTTTATTGTGAAGTCGGCCTGCGGTATCAATGATTACTACATCTGCATTATTAGCTACGGCGGAACTTAAGGTATCAAAAGCTACGGATGCGGGATCTGATCCCATTTTCTGTTTAATAACAGGCACTCCTACTCTTTCTCCCCAAATATCCAATTGTTCTACGGCGGCAGCACGGAATGTATCAGCGGCACCCAAATAGACGGTTTTGCCCGCCTTCTTAAATTGATATGCCAATTTACCAATGGTTGTGGTTTTACCCACACCGTTTACACCTACCACCATGATGACATAGGGCTTCTTACCTTCCGGAACAGTGAAATCATCCGAATCCACCGTGTTATTTTCAGTCAATAATGCCGCTATCTCTTCACGGAGAATCTTGTTCAGTTCCTGAGTGTTTACATATTTATCTTTGGCAACTCTTTCTTCAATGCGTTTGATGATATTCAGAGTTGTTTCAACGCCTACATCCGAAGTGATAAGCACTTCTTCCAGATTATCCAATACTTCATCGTCTACTTTTGATTTACCCGCTACGGCACGGGCAATCTTACTGAATACACTTTCTTTGGTTTTGGACAATCCTTTGTCTAAAGTTTCCTTCTTTTCTTTTGAGAAAAAATTAAAAAATCCCATATTGGAGTCTGATTTATCTGTTTATGCTACAAAGATATAACTAATCTCTTACACGGACAAAAAAAGTGTCACAATGATTGGTCATAATGTATTATGATGATAACATTGTGGTATAAAAAAAGTTCCTTCCATAATATATGAAAGGAACTTTCCACCAGTCATTCCGACTGAATTATTTCTTGAAAAAGTCTTGAACTTTTTCGTTAGGTACCATTTGCTCATCGAAGATGTAAGCTCCTGTTTTCGGAGATTTAACCATCTTGATAACCTTAGTATAAGAACGTCCTTCTTTACCTGTCTGAAGGGTTGCGACTGTTTTCTTTGCCATGGGTTATAATTATTTAATTTCTTTGTGAACTGTTACTCTTTTCAAAATAGGATTGTACTTCTTAAGCTCCAATCTTTCAGTGGTATTTTTTCTGTTTTTTGTTGTAATGTAACGAGAAGTTCCCGGCATACCACTATCCTTCATTTCTGTGCATTCAAGGATTACCTGTACTCTATTACCTTTAGCCTTCTTTGCCATAGTCTATCTCTCCTTTTTAATTAACCAATAATTTTGATGCTTTTCCAATCACAATAGCCTTTGGTTACCGCTTCATTCAGCGCTGCATCCAGGCCTTTTTTATTAATCACACGTAAGCCGTTAGCGCAGATGTTCAGGCTAATCCAGCAATCTTGTTCTACATAGTAGAATTTCTTAGTAAACAAGTTCACATCAAAAGTTCTTTTGGTTCTTCTCTTAGAGTGTGAAACATTGTTGCCAATCATGGCTTTCTTTCCGGTAATTTGACAAATCTTCGACATTGCTATCTTATTTTTATAGTTTTTTTCAATACTTATTTCAAACGGAGTGCAAAATAAGCACTTTTATTTGTATAAAACAAGAGTTTTTGCAAATAATTCTGCAATTACTGCTCATTTTCTTCGTTTTGGAACAACTTTCGAAGCAGTTGCAGTGCATTTTGGGTTGCATTTGCAATGTTTTTGTTTCTTCCTTCGTCGCCTTCCAATTTCAGTGTAATCACTTTGTCTTTACATCCGGCAGCAATCCAAATGGTACCTACCGGCTTGTCGGGAGTACCTCCTGTGGGCCCTGCGATACCTGAAGTTGCTACAGCACAATCAGAATTCATCGATTTCATCGCTCCTTTTACCATTTCGATAACGGTTTCTTCACTTACAGCTCCGTGAGTTTCTAAAGTTTCGTGGTTTACCCCTAACAGACTTTCCTTTATTTCGTTGGAATAGGCGATAATTCCACCTTTAAAGAATTGTGAACTTCCGGCAACGGCTGTAATAGCGGCCGCCACACTTCCTGCCGTGCAACTCTCGGCAGTAACGAGTGTCAGGCCCTCTCTCCAAAACAAATCGTTAATCTCTTTACTTAAAAATTTACCTTCTACTGACATGTTGAAAACGGTTTTTTAATATTAAATAGTTACCCGTGAATAAGCGGGCTTGTCTATAGTGCAAAAATCATTGTCCAGATACTTGTAATAACCGGTAATTGCGATCATTGCGGCATTATCCGTAGTAAAGCTGAACTTCGGGATATAGATATTCCAACCATATTTCCCGGCATGCTCGCGGAATGAGTTACGAAGCCCGTTGTTGGCTGATACCCCTCCGGCTACTGCCACTTCATTTATCTTGAGATTTTTGGCTGCTTTTCTCAGCTTGTCCATCAGAATATCTACAATGGTCGCTTCCAATGAAGCTGCCAAGTCGTTTTTATGATGTTCGATGAAATCGGGATCTTCTTTCAACCAGTCACGCAAAGAGTATAGGAAAGAAGTCTTTAATCCGCTGAAACTATAGTTATAGTCCGGAATATGTGGTTTACTGAAAGTGAACGCTTTTGGATTGCCTTGACGTGCCAGTTTATCAATGATAGGACCTCCGGGATAACCTAAGCCCATTACTTTAGAACATTTGTCGATAGCTTCTCCTGCTGCATCGTCAATAGTTTGTCCCAAAACTTCCATGTCATTATAGGCCTTTACCAATATTATCTGTGAGTTTCCTCCTGACACCAGCAGGCACAAGAAAGGGAATTTAGGTTGGTTGTTGTCTTCTTCCGATTCTTTAATGAAATGGGCTAACACATGGGCTTGCAGGTGGTTAACATCAATCATTGGTATATTCAATGAACGTGCGAAACCTTTCGCAAAAGATACTCCGACCAGTAATGATCCCATCAAGCCGGGTCCTCGGGTGAATGCAACGGCGCTTAGTTGCTCTTTGGTAACTCCTGCCCTTTTTAAGGCTTCGTGCACCACCGGTACAATGTTTTGTTGATGGGCACGTGACGCCAATTCGGGAACTACCCCTCCGTAAGCTTCGTGAACAGCCTGGCTGGACACTACGTTGGACAACAATACGCCATTCTTGATAACTGCGGCTGATGTGTCGTCACAGGAAGATTCTATACCTAATATAATTGTATCCATATTTCTATACCTTATTATATATATTAATGTGTCAGAATTTCAAGTCCGTTATCTGTCATAACGAAAGTATGTTCCCACTGTGCAGACGGCTGTTCGTCTTCGGTGACTACAGTCCAGCCATCTTCCTCATCAATGAAGACTTCCCATGTTCCCATATTGATCATTGGTTCAATGGTAAAAACCATTCCCGGCACCAATAGCATACCAGTTCCTTTTTTCCCGAAATGTTCTACATCCGGTTCTTCATGGAACTCTATGCCTACTCCGTGTCCGCAGAGATCACGCACTACTGAGAATCCATTTTTTTTAGCATGTTTTTCAATGGCATGTCCTATGTCCCCTACAAAACCAAATGGTTTCGCAGCTTCCATGCCTATCTCCAGACATTCTTTAGCTACTCGTACCAGTTTTTCTTTTTGAGGTGTGGTTTTTCCAATGGTAAACATACGCGATGCATCGGCATAATAACCATCAAGAATGGTAGTACAATCCACATTGATGATATCTCCTTCTTCCAGAATATCGAATTCATTGGGAATACCGTGACAAACAACCTCATTGATAGAGGTGCAGCAACTTTTGGGAAAACCGTCATAACCTAAGGTTGCAGGAATGCCACCGTGATCTTTCGTATATTCATAAACCAGCTTGTCTATTTCCAATGTGCTCATGCCTGCATGGATCTCACGTTCTACAAGGTCTAGCACTCCGGTATTGACAATACCGCTACGGCGTATTCCTTCAATCTGTTCCGGTGTCTTGATCAGTTCACGTGAAGGTACTAAATGACCTCTATCTTGATAATAGAGAACCTTTTTATCTAACTCTGTGAGTTCCATACCTTTGGGAACTCTCCAGTTTATTTTATTTCTTTTCATATCAAAGGATTAATTGACTTACAAAGTTAGAGGAAATATTTGTAAAAATGGCTCATCCGGCAATAAATATCTTCATAAAAAGAGAATTTACATGAAATTTGACAGAAACAAATGTTAAATAATCATGTCTTTTACATGAATTTTATGTAGGAGAGTCTATTTTATTTTAATAAAAGGTTATATTTACCGCAAAAAACTAAGCATTCTATTATTAACTTCTTTAATTGAACATCAAAATGGATAAACATCAAATTGGAGTAAACGCAGGAAAAGTTTGGAAACTGCTGAATGACAATAAACGGTGGAGTTATTGTGATTTAAAAAGAGCTTCAGAGTTGTCTGACAGAGATTTGAATGCAGCTATAGGTTGGCTGGCCAGAGAGAATAAAATAGACTTTGAATGTTCTAACGGAGACGATTGCCTGTTTCTGAGCGTCAATGTTTATATTGGCTGAATACGAGAAACAGATAATTATGTGGGGCCAAAACTTTCATAATTATCTGTTTTCTTTTTTTAATCAACTTTTCTAATCACTTTGGCTGGATTACCTACAGCAACGGAATTGTCGGGAATGTCTTTAGTTACGACACTTCCGGCTCCGATAATACAGCGATGACCTATTTTTACTCCGGGACAAAGAATAGCTCCTCCTCCTATCCAGCAATCTTCTCCGATAGTTACGGGATATGCATACTCTTTGGGTTCGCGTCGGGTTATGTAATCTACCGGATGATGTGGAGTATAGATCTGTACATTGGGTCCTATCAATGTATGTGCTCCTATGGTGATATATCCACCGTCTAAAAATGTACAGTTGGCATTCACAAAGACATGCTCTCCTAAGCGGATGCCGTGTCCATGATCACAGTAAAATGGTGGACAGATGACAGAAGTGGAAGGGATACCCGGCACTAATTCTTCCAGCACTTCCCTGAAACCATCATCGTATGTACTCATCATCCGTAATTGGGCCACTAGTTTTTTGGCGTGTATGAAACTGGCCTGTATTTCCGGTTTCTCCATATCGGCCAGCTGACTGTTACGCATTTTGTCTATCTCGTTCATAATTAAAGGGCTTTAAGATTTCGCCTCAAATGTAGGATTTGTTTTCCGTTCTGCCAAATATACACCACACAAGATAAGAAAACAGCCGGTAAGGGCTATCCAAGTTATCTTTTCATTAATAATGACCGCTGAAGTAAGAAGAGTTACCAAAGGGACGATATAAATATAGTTTGTACTTTTTACGGCTCCCAATTCCTTGACACATGCATTCCAGGCTATGAAGCAGAGCATGGAGGCGACAAATCCCAAAAAGAGAAGATTTCCAAACACGATGGGTTGCATCATCAAGACATTGTCCCAATTTAACGGACGGAATAAAAACATGGGCAGAATGGTCAGCACTCCGTAGAAGAATACTTTACGGGTAATGAATACGATAGAATAATGATTATCCAATTGTTTGAGAATAAGGCAATAAAATGCCCACATCAATGCAGCGGTCAGTGAAAGAATATCTCCCAAAGGATTAATTTTCAGAATGAAACTGCCGTTGAAAACAACCAGCCCCACTCCTATCAAAGCCATGATCGATCCGTAAACAAGATGGCGGGTGAAAGGTTCTTTTCTTCTGAACAAATAAGAAAGCAGTGTGGTCAGAACAGGTGATGTGCATACTATCAGAGACACGTTGGAGGCTAATGTGATACCGAGAGCCGTATTTTCAGTAATGAAATAAATAGTTCCTCCACATAATCCGGCCAATAAAAGTAACAATTCATCTTTTATTCTATTGGCAAATAGTTTTTTATAAGAAATACACCACATGCAAAGATAGGCCAGAGTGAAACGATAAAAGAAGATGTCGGAAGGACTTAATCCATGTTGGATTAGAATCTTAGTAGAAACAAAAGTAGTCCCCCAGATAGCTACAGTGATTATTGCCATTAAGTGATAGACGAACCTTGATTTGATTACATTCATAATTTATATGTGTTTTATTATGTTGCAAAGATAGGTTTTGTTTTCGAGAAACTTATTAAAATATATGGCATAGTTGAGCTGATACAAAGTTCGTTTGTTTTCTCACTTACCTTGGGCGCGGCCCTCAAGGTAAGTGAGATATTTCTATTTCCGGGGAATCCAGGAATCTACCAGCTCCTGATGTTCTTTTACCCATTTTTCCGCTCCTTCTTTTTCATTATATTCATTTTGTGATACATCATCCAGCAAGCTGCTGATTTCTTCGGTGCTCAGATGTATGTTTTCTATCAGTTTTACCACAAACGGGTGTTGCTCACCAAATCCTTTGCAGGCAATGGCTGTAATTGTTTCCGCTTTACCAAAAATGCCTTTCGGGTCTTCTAAAAATTTTTAATTTAAAGCGGGTGAACATCCAATGGGGAGTCCATCCCGTCACCACAATCCATTGATGTTCGTCAATGGCCCTTTTTAGTACTGCGGTCATAGCCGGTCCGCTAGACTCCAGCAATTTGTAATCCAGATTGTATTTTTTCTATGGGCCCATATCTGTAGCATGCATAATCCCTGCACCGGCATCAATGCCGATAATCTCGCCTCCGAATTTTTCTTTGTTGGCATTTAATTGCTCAATGGAATGAATGTCCACATAATCGGGGACTACCAGACCGATACGGGCATCCGGATAGATCTTGCCTAAGATTTCCAGATTCTTTCCGTATTGTTTCATATAATCGGCCTGTGTAGCCGGTAACCAAGCATCCATCAGCAAATCTACTTTGCCACGGGCCATTGTTGCATAGATAGGAGCCGGATCGGCATTCTTTAAAACGACATGATAACCTTGTTGTTCAAGAATCACTTCCGTCAAATAGGTCAGGGCGATGCCGTCGTCCCAGTTTATGTATCCAATGCTTATTGTCTTATCATCTTTTTTCCCGCTGCAAGAGGTAAGCAACAGGAGGAAAGACAAAAAATATAGTATTTTCTTCATGCTTATTTCCCTTTCTTTTGTTTTCCAAGTCCTTGTGTTATTCTATCCAGAATGATGGCCAGGATGACTACTGCGATACCGCCTTCGAAACCTAAACCTATTTTCATCTGCGTGATACCTTTCAGTACGATTTCCCCTAACCCTCCGGCTGCAATCATAGCGGCAATGACCACCATGGAGAGCGACATCAGGATTGTCTGGTTTATACCGGTCATGATAGTGGGCAATGCCAGCGGTAATTGTACCTTGAATAATAATTGCATAGGTGTCGCACCAAAAGAGCGCGAAGCTTCTACAACATTCTTCGGTACTTGCTTGATACCCAGGCTGGTCAGACGCACTACGGGAGGCATGGCAAAAATAATGGTGGCAAAGGCTCCCGGAACGGTTCCCAGCCCGAAAAAGAGTACGGCAGGAATCAGATAGACGAAAGCAGGCATCGTTTGCATCAGGTCGAGGATAGGATGCAGAATTTTATCACATCGTTTGCTGTTTGCGCTCCATATTCCCAAGGGAAGTCCCATGATAAGAGCGATGATGGTAGACGAAAGCACCAATGCTAAAGTCTGCATGGTTTCGTTCCAAAATCCCATTCCCCAAATCAGCAATAATCCTAAAATGGTAAAAATGCTGACTCCTTTTCCCGATTTATACCAAGCCAGGATGGCCAGCAATGCTATTGTTACATAAAAAGGTATCCACATCAATATGTTTTGGAACCCATCTATGAACCCGCCTATTCCAACATTGATGGCGTCGAAAAGAGGGGCAAAGTTTTCTGTGAGCCAGTTGATGGCTGTTTCTATATATTTTCCTATGTTTATCATAATTCGATAGCGTTTTGAATAAGTTCATTAATTTCTTCTTTATCTTTTCCGGTCATCTCTACTACGATGGACGATAGAGGAACCAAGCCTTTCAGTTCGCGTTCTTCATTTACCACATAAATGGGAGAATTGGTTTTCGTGATTAAGGGAAGCAGATCCTCAATCTTTGTGTCCTCCGTAACGGAATGTACTTCACTTTGTACGGCTTCCTGGATTGATTTTATACCTTTACGCCGAAGAATGGCGGCACTTTCCAATGTAATCTCTCCTATCAGCTTGTCATTTTCATCTATCACAGGAAGCACGGTAATATCTCTTTCTTTCATCTTTCTGATCAGAACCTCGGGACCTTCTTTACGCAGACGGGCTACGGCGGGACGGGTTATCATAATACTTCCTGCCGTTATGATTTTGCTCCGGTCCACATTTTCTACAAATCTTGCCACATAGTCATTGGCTGGTTCTGTTAAAATTTCTTCTGAAGTTCCGACTTGCACCACTTCTCCGTCTCTCATAATGGCAATGCGGTCACCCCAGTTTAATTGCTTCGCTCAAATCATGCGTGATAAAGACGATGGTCTTTTTCATTTTGGATTGCAGCGCCAGCATTTCATCTTGCATTTGTACGCGGATCAATGGGTCCAAAGCGGAAAAGGCTTCATCCATCAGTAATATTTCCGGATCATTTGCCAAAGCGCGTGCCAACCCGACACGTTGCTGCATTCCGCCGGAAAGTTGTCCGACCATCTGATTCTGATATCCTTTCAGCCCGACTATTTCCATACTCTTCATGGCTTTTTTCTCACGTTCTTGTTTGGGAACTCCTTGGAGTTCAAGACCGAATGCAATATTGCTTAAAACACTGCGATGAGGTAACAAACCAAAATTTTGGAACACCATAGCTATCTCCCGGCGACGCATTTCCAACAATTCCTTATCAGATGCGGCAGTAATATCTGTTCTATTAATCAGTACTTGTCCTTTTGTGGGTTTGATTAATCGGTTTATGCAGCGCAATAAAGTTGATTTGCCACTGCCCGACAGTCCCATGATTACGAAGAATTCTCCTTCTTTGATTGTCAGATTGGCGTTTTTAACTGCTACAGTACAATTAGTCGCCTTTAAAATTTCATTTTTGCTTTTTCTTTCTTTCAACATCCGGAACGCTTTCTGCTTTTCCGGACCGAAAACAAGATATAAGTCTTTTATTTCTATTTTGTTCATAGTCTATAATAGTTTAAATTAATTAAGAATAGGGAGGAATTGACGGAAGTAAATTGAGATGTCATCCGGTATATTTAACGAAACAAAATATAAAAAGGTTCATTATAAGATGAGTTTAATTGATCAGTAAATATGTTTCTTACAGCTTGTTATTGTTTACTCCCTACGGGAGTGGTTCAGAAAATCCGAGATTAAAAAAGATAATCAGAAAGCGTTTTCTATAAAACAGAAATTAAGTATTATCCTTTTGTCGAGCGTTCATTTTATTCTATCTTTGTCCCGTAAAACAGAATAAATATATGGATAGTATTTTAATTATTGATGATGAACCGCAAATACGCAAACTTCTTTCGCGTATGATGGAATTGGAAGGTTACGAAGTATTCCAGGCAGCCGATTGCCAGTCTACATTGAAACAACTTAAGTTACATAATCCCCAAGTGGTGTTGTGTGATGTGTTTTTGCCGGACGGCAATGGAGTAGATATGGTTAACAACCATCAAAAAACTCTTATCCAGAATTGGAGGTAGATACTTTTGACCGGCCCACGGTAACTAATTCCGGATGGTGTTGCAGGCAATCAAGAATGGAGCCTTTGATTATATCACCAAAGGGGATGATAATAATAAAATTATTCC
>ENA-OPYX01000429-OPYX01000429.1-human-gut-metagenome-genome-assembly--contig:-NODE-429-length-24603-cov-9.654560_pt1 | contig 24603 bp, 25 predicted proteins | sample MGYA00242639_ERZ504486 | MGnify/ENA primary metagenome ERZ504486 (study PRJEB26092, sample SAMD00036296) | human gut metagenome | host: Homo sapiens | study: EMG produced TPA metagenomics assembly of... | reverse complement strand
ACAGCATTCCCTGTACGGATGGCTGGGTATAATCCAGAGCCTTTCCCTTAGGGATGGCATCTGTCAGATATCTTCTGATGTGTGCCCAGCAGGCTGTGCGTTTGGCATCTGGAACTTTATTGTATCCGCTATAGCCATCACACATCAGATAACCCTTGAAGCCGTGAAGAAAATCTACGGCATTGCCCCGGCCTGGGTCTCTGAGTATTTATAGAGGATAATAGGCGGTCCTCCGTCTTCGCCACTGCGGAACAGCCACATATATGACTTTGTCTGTGCACGGCGTCCCGGTTCATGCAGGACCTGAAGAGGCGTTTCATCTGCCATCACGAATCCACGTTCCAGAAGTTTCCTGTGGAAGTATTCGTACATAGGAAGAAAAAACGCTTCGGAATTCCGGATCACCCAGTTTGACATAGTAGCTCTGGTGATCTCCACGCCATACTGTTTCCAGTCCTTTTCCTGACGGTAGTATGGGAGACCATTACAAAACTTCTGGTACATTACCCAGGCAACCGTTCCGGCAGAAGCCATTCCATAAAGCATATGGGCTCTGCCATCTTTTCCTTTTTTGATGACCGGAATATCCTGAAGCCTGCACTGCGGGCACTCATAGTTCTTACTGTAGTATTCATATACTTTCAGTTTTGCCGGTACAAAAACCAGTTCCCGGCGGACAAACTCTTCCCCGATTTCTTTCAGCGGGGTACCACAGACAGGGCAGAGTTTCTCTTCCTCAGAAAGCTCCAGATACTTTTTTTCAACAGAAACTCCCTTAAAACGTTCCGCATCTGTAGCTCGTGCTTTTTGTTTTTTTGCTGTTTTTTCTGGAAGGAGTGCTTCAAGATCCTCTGCTTTTGCAGCTTCTGGATCCTGTTCCAGTTCCGCCTCATTGAAAAAGTTTAACTGACCCGGAATATCGAGGGTCCTTTTTTCGCTGGAGGTGCCAAACAGTTTTTTACGGAGAAGGTCTATCTCTTCTTTCAGATTATCCCGCTCCTGGGTGAGAGCCTCTTCCCGTTTATTGGCAGCATCGACAGTTGCCTGAAGTGTTTTTATCATTTTTTTCAGATCGCTTATCATGTCCTTCAGCTCACGGAGCTGGATATCTTTGGAACTGTCTGCCACTGCTTTTTCCTCCTGTTTCTGATAGTTCTATTATACCAGAAAACAGCGGATTTGCCCAGTAAAACAGCGGATTTGTCGGACTTGAAAGTGCTGAAAATACAGTAAAAAATGCAAGTTTTATGTGCATCTTTTTAAGTGGTCCGGATGGCTTTAGGCTGTTCGATGTCAATGCCCGACATCAGCCAGTCAAACTCCCGCCATGTAAGGTTTCGGACTTCCGATTTATTCCTTGGCCATCGGTAAGAACCTTGGGCAGTCAGTCTTTTGTAGATCATGACGATCCCATCCGGTTCTTTTAAAATAGCTTTGATGCGGTCGCATTTACGTCCACAGAAAAGAAAAAGTGCATGGTCGATCTCCATCAAAAACTGTTCCTGGATGATCGCACACAATCCATCAATGGACTTGCGCATATCTGTTCTGCCACAGACGATATAGATCGCATCAACACTTGAGATGTCCGCTAACATAACGACTCCTTCAGCGTATCCATAAGCATCTTCAGAAGTAACGGTTTGATCTCATTACTCATTCGTATAAACAATCCGTCTGCTTCGATTTCAATCGTATGTGAATTGTCAAGGTGCATAGGTCTGTTTCCATTATCTGGGATCAGTCCTGCCGGAGAAGAATCCGGTTCTATAGCGATCTGGACTACATCCTGTTTATGGGATGTAAGGTCAAGAGTGCTGGCTTTGGGTGCTGGATCTGGTATCTGACAGGCTTTTTTGCGGAGACGGGTAACTGCATTGTAAAAACAGCTGGGAGATATCCCATGCTCATTACACCATGCAGCATCTGTCAGACCGCTTTGTCTGCATTCGGTTACCAGTTCCATCTATTCTTCCAGAGAACGCCCTGGAGCACGTTTCTTACTCATAATGAAACCTCCAAATGTAGTAAATTTCTATCTCCTATCAAGCGGAGTGTAGTAAAAATCTATTTACTATCATTATGAGTTAAAAAACGTAGACAGTAAAGCTACCCAAGATTTAAGCGCTTACCAAACATCTTAATCATTTTACGCTTTTTTGCCTATAAAAGCAAGAAAATCTGTAATTTCAGAAAAAACAGTTTCATGGTACCACTGTCATACTCCCACATGATACCATAAAACTGTCATTAACAAAATCCAACTTATTCTACTGTAACACTTTTTGCAAGATTTCTCGGTTTATCGACATCCAGTCCCTTATTCACACTTACATAATATCCCAGCAGCTGCAGCGGAATTACTGCCAGAGATGTTGCAAAATGCGGATCTGTCTTTGGAATATATACAGTAAAATCTGCAGTATCTTCAATGTTATAATTTCCAAAAGTAGTCAGTCCCATAAGATAAGCTCCACGGCTCTTACACTCCACCATATTGCTTACTGTTTTCTCATAAAGCTGCGGCTGTGTAAGAACACCAATTACAAGAGTTCCATCTTCGATCAGGGAAATCGTTCCATGTTTCAGTTCGCCAGCTGCATAAGCCTCTGAATGGATGTAGCTGATCTCCTTCATCTTCAGACTTCCCTCAAGGCTGATCGCATAATCAATTCCTCTTCCAATAAAGAAAATATCCTTAGCATTGGCCTGTTTGGAAGCAAACCACTGCAGTCTCTCTTTATCTTCAATGATCTTTTCAATCTTTTCCGGAATCGTCTGCAGCTCTTTTACATAAGCATCACACTGTTCCTCTGTTATCTCGCCTCTGACCTTTGCAAACTGAAGTGCCAGTACATAAGAAGCGACCAGCTGAGTACTGTAAGCCTTTGTAGTTGCAACAGAAATCTCCGGACCAGCAAGAGTATAGAACACATTATCTGCCTCTCTCGCAATAGAGGAACCGATCACATTTACAATAGCAAGCGTGCGGATTCCTTTTGCCTTGCATTCACGAAGTGCTGCCAGACTATCTGCCGTTTCACCGGACTGACTGACGATCAATGCAAGTCCGTTTGGATCAAGAATCGGATTTCTGTAGCGGAATTCAGAAGCCAGTTCCACACGAACCGGGATTCTCGCCAGATCTTCCAGTACATACTGTGCTGCCATACCTACATGATATGCAGATCCGCAGGCAACAATATAAATCTGGCTGATGTTCTTAATCGTCTCATCATCCATTCCCAGTTCTGAAAGATCGATCTTTCCGTCTTTAACAACAGAATTCAGTGTATCGGAAACAGCCTTCGGCTGCTCATGGATCTCTTTCATCATGAAATGCTCAAAACCGGCCTTCTCAGCAGCCTCAGCATCCCATTCAACAGTTTTAAGTTCTTTCTCGATCTCTTCTCCATCCAGATTATAAAAAGTGATCTCTCCCATTTTTACACGAGCCATCTCCAAATTTCCAATATAATAAACATTTCTCGTGTATTTCAGGATTGCAGGAACATCAGAAGCAATATAGGATTCTCCATCCTGCACACCAAGGATCATCGGGCTGTCTTTTCTTGCAACATAAATTTCACCCGGATGATCACGGAACATCATTGCCAGTGCATAAGATCCTCTGATACGTACCATTGCATGATTAACAGCCTCAATTGGTGATTCTTCATATTTTTTATAATAATAATCAACCAGCTTTACGGCAACTTCTGTGTCAGTAGCAGAATAAAAAGAATATCCTTTGCGCAAAAGCTTCTCTTTCAGTTCCTGATAATTTTCAATAATACCATTATGAACAGCAACTACATTTCCATCATCACTGGCATGCGGATGTGCATTCGTCTCAGATGGCTCTCCATGAGTTGCCCATCTTGTATGTCCGATGCCACAAGTACCCGGAACAGATTCTCCTCCATTGGTCTTCTCTGCCAGGACTTTCAAACGTCCCTTCGCTTTAATGATCTCTGTTTCTTTCTCTCCGTCACGAACTGCAATACCGGCAGAATCATATCCACGATATTCCAGTTTGGAAAGTCCATCCAGTAAAATCGGTGCAGCCTGATGTCTGCCTGTAAAACCTACAATTCCACACATAATATTTCATCTCCTCTGTCCAGTCTCTCGTATAAAAAGTAATCTGTGATTTCTATTATAGTATGTATAATTTATTTTCCAGTGAAAACATACTACCATTACTCTGAAATCTTATCTAAATTTATTACAAATTGCTTTCACAAACACCTTTTACTTAATCCGCTTCTTCCGAACTTTTTCCTTAATAACCTTACTATATTTCATAAGAATATATAATAAGCTTCCAATATAAACGATAATTACTGCATATCTAATAATTGTATTCATATATATCAATATAAAAACAGGTAACATAAGAATAGAACTTCCTAATGCTAGAAAAATTATTTTTCTAGCAAAAATATCTTTATATCCATATCTGCAAATTGTTCTATAATGAATGAAAAACAGAAGCATATAACCAACCAGAGTTGTATAACCAGCTGCAATATAACCAAATATTGGTATAAAAACAAAGTTTAATCCTACATTGACAAGTGCTGCAATCATTGTTCCTACTGCAACTGTTTTCATTTTCTTTTCAAAAAATTCTAATTGAACATACATAGTATATGCAAACTGATATAAGCATCCTACAATTAATGGTGGAAGGACATATATTCCTTCTAAATACTTATCGCCTCCAAGTATCCATACAATCTCCGGTGCAAATAATAAAACACCCAAAAGTAATCCAACAAAAATAAGAAAATACGGCGTACTGGTTTTTCGAATATCGGCTTTATTATTTACCTTTAATGTATCTAGGAGCCATGGAGCCCATGCTTTATTCATTGAATCCAGTAAAATTGTAACTATATTTGTTATTATGTACGCAATACTGTATATTGCAGTATACTGAGCACCAACAAGTTTTGTAATCATAATTCTGTCAGATGAATTAAGTGCTACAATTGATAATAAATGTGGTACTAACGGCAGCGACAAGCTCAACGCATATCCATAATATCTAAAATTAACTTTTTTTCCTTTTCTGATTAAGAGTATATACATGACCAGTCCAATTATAACATATGGCAGATATTGTCCGTATACTCTAGCATCCAGTTTATTATCCAATGTTAAAACTAAAAACAGAGAAAACAGATAAATAACCACTATGGATAAACCTGTAATCAAAGAAAATGCTTTATACCGATAATGTGCACGCTCTAAAGTAATAAAGACCTGATAAGCTTCCTGAAACAATAAATATAAAAAAATAATGCCAAAATACTTGCTGCTAAATCCTAATACACTCTCTAATTCACCCGAAAAAAAACGAAATACAAAATATAATATTATAGTAATAATTGACGACAATGTCAAAACAGAAACAGCATACCGTTCCAGATCATCCTCATAATCTAATTTTGCCCGTATAATTGATGTATGTAAATCACATGCTGCAATTATTACCAGCAACGATATCCAACTATTGATATTATTATATTCTCCATACTCTGTCTTAGATAAAATTCTTGCAAATATTGGAGTTGTTAAAAACGCAATTGAACGAAATAAAAAATTACTTACAGTATACCAGACTCCTGATTTAACCACAACCTTTGACGATATTTTTTTGTCTGTCATTTTTTATAGCCTTCCTTTTTCTTTAAGAAAATATTTGTGAGCAATCGCAATCGTAGCCCAGAATTCCCATACATACCAAAAAGACATTGAAATCAGCAATTGCAAAGATATCGAAAAGAAAATTATAAACAGTTCTTTATATTTATTATCTTTACAAAAAAACAACATTTTTACACTTTTAACAATCATAATTACTATTAAAAGTATTCCAATTATTCCAAAACTGCAAACCATTTCCAGCAAAATATTATGTGAATAACCAACAAAATGTATTGGATATACAAATGGACGATCACCAAATGCTCCGTATCCAAATACTCCTCCATTTTTAATTGCAGTCCATACAGCCTCCCATATTGTACTTCGCCCACTATCCGATGAAATTTCACCTTTTCCAAGCATCTCGAGTGTTCTTGATTCAAAACCAAGACTCTGAAGTAAATCTGCTACTTTTAAAACTATAATATTTCCAAATACAAGCAAAATGACGACAAAGATAATTATGGCAAATATTTTAAGCCACTTCCATTTTGTATTGCTGCTATTTGCAATTCCATTTATCAGCATAATACCAACAAAAACAATTGGCATTAACAATGCGCCTCTCGAACCATTTGTCAAAATCAATATTAAACCAACTGCGGATAATACTAAATGAAAACTGTTCTTTTTCTTCATATACAAATAGATGAAAATAATTGTTGGAAAAAGCATATCATAGCCAAATGACAAACTATATGCTCTTACTACAGTTGTACCATTATAGGTAACATCCTCCCATCCACCACCTAAACGCGCCGGTAAATACTGAAAAACCAGCAAATAAACAAAATCAATATATGCAAATTTATTTACAGTATCATATAATTCATCTACATTATCGAGTAAACTAAAAAATAGCAATGCGTATATTGCACTATCAGGTCTGAAAACCCTTTCAATACCATAATTACTTCGAGTGAAAAAATATGACAGATCATCATTTAACAATGCTGAAAAACAAAATGTCAATACAGCTAGTAGGTATATACAACAAAAAAAGCTGTATTTATACGTTTTCATATTCATGGCATTTATTCCAAACAATGCAATAGGCAAACACGCCACCAATACTAACACACATGTTCTCGTTATACCATATATATTTAATTGTGTTAATATATATCTGGTAATTGTAAGAGTAACAATATTCATCAGCCATAATAACAAAAGCTTTGATTCTCTGGAACTCTTTAAGGCTATGTGACGATTTCCATACTTTATTTTCAGCATCTTATCTCTTTTTCCCTTTTAGTATATCTAATTATTCGAACCAAACTGTTCCACCAAATTTTCATATCAGCTCACTTATTCTGTCCAAAAATTTATGAATATCTTCTATTTTAGTTGCCCAGCTTGTGACTAATCTGATTTCTGTGTAGTTTTCATCAATTCTGCTAATTACTTCCCAGTCAAAATCTCCCCGCAATTCTTCCAGAAGCTTATTTGAAAATATTGGGAATATCTGATTCGATGGACTTTCCACAGTAAATTTAAACCCTAACTGTTTTAAACCCTCTCTCAGTTCTTTCATCATTTTATTTTCGTAAGCCCCGATGTTTTCATATAAATTATTTTTCATTAAAACTTCAAACTGCACAGCTAAAATCCAGCCTTTTGCCAACATGCCGCCTTTTTGTTTTGCAATATATCTAAAGTCACTTTTTAATGCATCATTAATAATGACCATTGCTTCACCAAACATTGCCCCGTTTTTTGTTCCGCCAATGTAAAATGCATCACAAACCTCGGCAAGTAATGGCAGCGTGGCATCTGAACAGTCTAAAGCACTTGCCAACCGGGCTCCATCACAATATAAAAGCAATCCGTACTGATCACATACTTTACGCAGTTCTTTAAGTTCAGCAGCACTATAAACCGTTCCAACCTCTGTACTCTGACTGATATACACCATTCTGGGTTTCACTATTAAAATTCCGGCATGATCCCAATTTTGCGGACCACAGATTTTTATAATATCTTCCGGTGTTACTTTTCCATCTTTTCCATCAACTTCCAGACACTTATGTCCGGTTCCTTCAATAGCACCGGTCTCATGAACACAAATATGCCCACTATGCACTGCAATAACTGCCTCATGCGGTCTTAAAAAAGCTGCAAATGCTATTAAATTTGCCTGCGTTCCCCCTACAAGGATTTGAATTTCAGCATTAGCATTTTCTATCTTTTCTCGTATGAGATTACTTACTCTTTTAGAATGTTCATCACTTGAATATGCTAAATTTCCCTCTAAATTTGTTCGTTTAAGTTCCTCTAAAATTTCCGGGCAAGCGTTCTGACTATAATCATTAACAAAACTTATCATAATTTTTCACCCTTACTTTTAATAATCCCATCTATAACTTCTTTATATAAAGGCCATCTGCCTTCTTTCGTAGTAATCTGCTCTGCATCAGGATCAGCTCCTGGATTTCCTTCTACTAAGACGACCTGATTATCTTTGTTAATTACAACGTCCCAGCCTATATAATGCATATCCGGAAATACAAGTGCTGCATTCTGAACTGTTTTGACAACATCATCCCACATCGGAATATGAAAACCAACAATTTGTTTTTTTGAATCAGGATGAAAAACATGTCGTGTATTATCTTTATCAATTCCTGTTGTTATAACAACACCTGTTTGCGGATCAATAAACGCTGCAATTCCCTGATGGTGAAAATTATCTGCTATTTTGCCTTTTCTTCCAGTTCTAAGCAGTCCTCCCATAATTTTAACGTTTCCTTCACCTGTCACCATTGATACAATTCTCAATGTATTGATGGATGTATCATTAAACTCTGCCATTTCCTTGCATTGTGTTAATGTTTCTTCACAAAGGATTTCTCTCTGTTTCAATTTATTAAAGAATTCCTGCTTATCTTTTATATCAGCTACTTTTACTTTCTTTACGCCCAAACCAAACATACCTTTGGGATCTTTCATAAAAAAGTCTTCTCTATTTTCAATGAATTTCAGAAAATCACTATATGTCGCATCTTTTGTATAAATCCACTCTCTATGTATATATTCTGCAAACTTCTTATCAAACTCTGGCTTTTCATCAAAAATATATCTATGTTTCGGATTGTTGCATTTTCTCATTATTTCAAGCAATTTTCCATGTACAACATATTTTTTTCTTTCTTCTTTAGTCTTCCAGTAAAATCCATACTGCATATAATCAAGCAAATATGTATCATGCATTTTGTACTCATATAAAAAATCCAAAAATATTCCTGTTTTTTTAACCAATGATAAATTTGGAGAAATATTTTTTTCCACATCTTCATTAAATCTATTTATTTTACTCAGAAAAGATTCTTTTGCCATACTTTTTCCCATTCTTTCTTTTAATATAATTTCAAATTACTGACAATCATCAAGGATTCTCTTAATATTTTCTACGCCCAGGCGTTCCGGTGTTCTTCCATTTAAGCGCATGTCATAGTTTAATGCCGCACTTGCGATTTCAATTAAACTTGTTGCTACCGGCGTTTTTACATCCAGTGCTTTTCCCAATGATTCCAGCATAACCAATCCCTGAGGAACATCTTCTGTTATGTATCTTGATTCTACTGTGACTGGTCCCTTAGCTCGTGTAGGCATTGCCGCATATCCAAAAAATACTTCTTTTGCGTCTTTTTCATCATCCAGTGAATTTCTAAATTTACAAGCCTCGACATAAGGAATTCGTTCTGAACCTAATTTCTCTAAAATGTCCATTTTTTCATTATCTAATTTTTCCAAGACATTCCATGCATGTTCCGTAAATGATCTATGATACATGCAGAATTCATCTCCCATAGCATCAATCATAGGAATGCTTAACAATGATCCTATGGTATGTACTATCATATTCGGATTATGCAATGCAGCACCAATTACATTATTCATATAATGAAATGGAAATCCTAACTGATTCAGTTTTTCTTTGGCATATTCTAAATTTCTGCTTGGAAATACTCCTAATGGATTTCTAACATTTCTGAATCCAACCTTGAATTTTCCAGGCTCCATAATTCTTCCATCAATGAATGAACTTTGTGCCTCTACAATTGTTATATCCTGTGTTTTACAGTATTTTAAAACATATGCTGTAGAAAAATATCCTGGATTTATCATTATGATCTGACCATCTCTGATATATTCTGATATTTTCTTAATTACACTCTCATGATAGTTTGTCTGTACATAAATGATGATCACATCCATATCGGCCAGCTTAGAAACATCTCGGGTCACACAGTTTATATAGCCTGTCTTTTCAACCTTCTCGACTTCGTCCGGATTCATACATCCATTTTCACCGAAATCTATCAATGTCATTTTTCCATTATTTTCTTGCAGATATGTAAAATTATCATCATGTACTGCATTAGATGTTTTTACTAATGTAACATCCAAACCTCTATATGCCATATCTGCTGCTACTGCACATCCACCATTACCCGCTCCAACAACTGCTACTTTCATTTTAATCCTCCGTTTATTTTCAATTCTAATTCTGTGCATTTCTTAAAGTTTTCTTAATAAATACTTCTTCCAATACTTTATCCGTCAAATCACCAAATGTCGGGCCGCAGGTTATCTGATTTGATCCTGGGCACACATTATATTCTATAAACACCGGAGTTCCTTCCTGATCAACAGAAAAATCCCATCCAATTAACTTAAAATGCGCTAATTGTTTGTGTTTACGTTTTACAATTTCCACTATATCTTTATACGCCGGTACAGTAACATCTTTAAATACCACGCCATTCTGGTTCTGCGTTTTCCATTCTGCCTTTCTATTTACGCCTTTTTCATTAAGCTGTCCATTCTCTTTGATCGGGCATGCATATCCACCAGCACCTACATTATCAACTTTTTCACCAGACGCACCCATTCTCAAAATTGATGATAAAATATGTACTTCTCCTTCAAAAAAGAAAGAAACGATTCGAATTGTATTCAAAGACGATGGATTTAACTGTTTCAGAGTCTCATGCTGTTTTACCGATTCCTGTACAATAAAGTTGGCTTTCATATTTTCCATCGCAAGTTTTATATCTTTTTTTGTAAATTTTCCTTTTTCAAAGAAAGAAATCAGCCTTCCCTCGCCACTATCAATTGAAGGTTTGATCAAAAATTCGTCTTCAAACTGCATACACAGCTCTATTGCCTTGCTTTGTGTAATCACATTCATTTCAGAATCATAGAACACCCCAGCTATATTTTTTACAATTGTCTGTGGTCTTTTTATATCAGCAAACCAAATATCGTGATAACATTTATCTTCTCCAAATCGACGAAATGAAGAATTACTGAAGTAAGGTACAATTGTGCCATACCACAAATCATCTGGAATATATCTCGGATCTACACGCTTTTCCCTATCTGAAAAAATCTTGTACCATATTTCAGACGGAACATATCCATAACGTTTCCAATATGGAACCACTTTTTCTTTATACTGCTTTCCGCAATCAAATCCCCCTGCCATTCTTTTCAGACGCAGTTTTGCTTTCTTTCTATATGAATGTTTTCTGTATTCTGATTCAACCTTTAAATTTAAATCATCCCAACGTTTTCTAAATCCGCCTCTCATTAGTGCTCCTCCCTGACCATAATTTCATTATATTTCATCATATATAATCCCTCTTTGTATTTTCCAATAACAGGCAAATTTATTTTTCCCTCGAGATTATTTATAATCAAATCCATGTGATTTACACCGCATTCATATGCATGTGGATATCCTCCTCCAAAGCGAGGATTCACTTCAGAAATATAGTACTCACCATCTACGTCAAAAATATCAATGTCAATCTGGCCTCTGTATCCTGCCTCTTTTACAAATTTTTCAATCAAGTCAAACAATTTTTCATCCTTAAAAGATACCGCTTTATCTGTTTCACCTGCGCGCATCTTTAATTTTTTCTTTGTAAAGATAGATACAATCTCACCACTTAACATATCAATATAAACGTCCGCACCTATTTCCTGGCCATCTAAAAATTGCTGTATCATCAAACCATCTTCATGAGCAGAAAGCAATTCAACAGTTTCTTTATCATAAACCTTGGATATCGAAATGCTCGCACTGCCTCTTGCCGGTTTCACAAAAACTGGATATTTAGCTTTGGCAGCTTTTATATCCATATAAAACTCTTCTTTATCGATATATGACTTTGCACATTTATAATTATGATCGATCAACCATCTGTACATCTGATATTTATCCAACGACATTTCACACAATTCATAGGATGAACCAATCACTTTTACTCCAATAGATTCAAATTTTTCCTTGTTTTTTGCCAATAAAGAAAGTTCAGGATCGATCAATGAGAGTACGCCTGTAATTTCTTCTTTTTTACAAATAGAAAGTATTTTTTCCAGATATCCCGGCTCTGTCATTCTCGGTACAATATAATACTTGTCAGCCTCATATATAGCCGGTGCAAGACAACTCATATCAGTTGCTATAACTTTTCCTTTCATAGATTTTCTAAAATACTCAACAACCTTATTTCTCGTACCTGCGCTGAGAATCAAAATATTCATACTACTTTTCTCCTACCCTTCTTCATTATTGTTCAGATCTCAAATATTTTCATCAAATCATCAAAAAATAAAGGCGTTCCGCCCGTGTGAATAAAAAGAATTTTCTTTTGTTCGATCTGCTTTTGTTCAATGTATTTTTTCATTCCATAAAAAGCTTTGGCTGTATATGTACTATCCATCGGAATTCCATGCTTGATCATTGTATCTTTAATAATATTAAAAATTTCTTCATTTTCTTTACCGTATCCATCTCCTGTATAATCATCCAGAAATTGTGTTTCTTTTTGAATTACGCTTTCAGATATTTCCGGCATATATTCTTTTATACTATTAATGACTACATTTCTGCCATACGGATTTTTTCTCGCAATACTAATTCCTATAATTTTATGATCATCTTTATGTTTTATCTGTCCACATACTAATCCGGCATGTGTTGTTCCAGTTCCAGAGGCAAAGAAAATATAATCAAAATTGCAGTCATTCTTCTTTTCGTAATTTATAATTTCTTCATAACAGTCAACATATGCTTGCGTGCCAATATTTCCATGACCCCCGCCAGGAATGAAATACGGCCTCTTTCCTTCTTTTACAAGCTGAGCCATTTTTTTATCAATTGTATCACTTACATTTTCAACCGGAACAGTTATAAGTTCCGCACCAAACAGCTGCATCATCCTACTATTATATGTAAATTCAGACACTTCTTTCGGGCCGATCAAATAACATGGCATATTTCTTTCAGCTGCCATATTAGCTACTATCCTGCAATGGTTCGAATGGCTGCTTCCATATGTAACCACACAATCATAATTTCCGGCATCAATCTCTTTAAAAAATAGAATTGCTTTCCTGGCCTTATTTCCTCCGAAGGAATATGGTATCAGATCATCTCTCTTCATATATATACGATTTTTTCTATATTCTTCAATGAATTGTATTGGTGTATGTTCCACTATTTTCCCTCACCTAAATAATCTCTTTTACAGATTCCATAAACATAACGATCTACATATTTTCTACGTGAAATAATATCCTCATGCAAAATACCTTCTTTAATAAAACCTACTTTTTCAAATAATTTTTGTGCAGCTATATTTTCAGTTTCCGTCATCAAATAAACTTTATTTAATTCTAATTTATTAAATGCATAATCCAGAATCATTTCACTTGCACGAGTAGCAATACCCTTTCCTTTCAGGGATGTTTCGCCCATTGCAATATAATATTCTGCTTTACAGTTCTTTCTGTCTATCTGAAGCAGTCCAATCGTCCCACAAGGTTTTCCATCAGCTACGATTACAGCATCATAACGATCTGTTCTATCTTTATTTTTATCAAACCATTTTTCGGTTTTTTCCTGTTCCAATGGAATATCATAGTGAAGATATCTATTATTTTCAGGATTATTGATCCATTCAATTTTTTTAGGAATATCACTTCTTTCAAATTTTCGAATTGATATTTTCATTTCTTCCTCTCCTTGCATCATCCAATCTTCCAACTTTAATTTGTTTTCCTACCTGTATATCTGACTTCTTCAATACTTTTCCAACTGTTTTTAGTGCTATTTTTATATCAAATAAAAAAGAAACATTGTTAACATACTCTAAATCATACTGAAATCTCTGTTCCCAGCTATCTATCGCATTTCTTCCGTTTATCTGCGCCCAACCCGACAGGCCAGGTCTTACATCATGCCGATGATGTTCCTCTTCTGTATAAAATGGTAAATATTCAACTAATAATGGACGTGGTCCGATAATTGACATATCACCCATTAATATATTAAATGCTTCCGGCAGTTCATCTAATGATGTGCCTCGAAGCCATCTTCCAAATTTTGTCAGTCTCTCATCATCAGGAAGTAATTTTCCATTGCGGTCTCTTATATCTGCCATGGTACGAAATTTATACATTTTAAATATTGTTTCTTTTCCATCCGGACCTATTTTACCTGGACGCTCCTGCATAAATAATATCGGACTTCCCAATTTTGTTTTTACCAACACTGCAAGTACTATATAAACAGGACTCAGGCATACAATTGCTAGCCCGGAAAATGCAACATCTATTGCTCTTTTTATATATTTTTCATAAAACCCTTTATGATGCGTTCTTTTCTTTACCATATCCTGTCTCTCACCATCTTTGTTCATATTTTTCAACTGTTAATATTCCATTCATCTCTTATATTATTATATCTTCGAATTTTGATCAGGCAATAATCTTGTTCACTTCTTCCGGTCTCTTAAATGTCGGTACTACTTTTCTCAGTATCTCATATGCCTGTTCTTCTTCTCCTGTTTCGCATACCTCTTTAAGCATATTTAACCGTGATATAATTTCTTTTTCACTCAAATCAATATCCCTCTCAATGAAAATCATACTGTTACTGGTTGTATCTAACTCCTCTGGCTTGATCAGCAGCTCCTCATACAATTTTTCACCTGGTCTTAATCCGGTTTCTATAATTTCGATTTCCTTAGCTCTGGATAAACGAATCATATTTTCTGTAAGATCTATGATCTTTACCGGTTGTCCCATATCCAGTACAAACAATTCCCCATTATCAGCAATTGCCCCACTCTGGAGAACAAGCTGTGATGCTTCCGGAATCGTCATAAAGTATCCATTGACGGAATTGCAAAAATAATCTCCTGAACTTCTAATTCCTTTAACCTTTCGAAAGTCATCTTGCCTTCCGGCCAAACAGGAATTCCATGAATTTCTCTTCCTACTTTTGCTTTATCTATATCTATAAAACATTTTGCTACATATGAAGACTCTGTATTATTTAAAAACTCTTCTGCCAGGCTCACTCCCACACGTCCTGCGCCCACTATTGCAGCTTTAATTTTCGGAATTTCTCCCTCACTTCCTTCATCTGTTTCATAAAATGTATGTAATAACATTAATAAGATTTTCCCTTTTATTGTATCTCTTTTTCCACACTTATATGCATAACGATACACCATACGAATAGCTAATGCACCCAATAAATTCACGCTCACTAAGGAAAGCATTCTTGCAAACGTGACTTTTTGAACCGGAAATAAAAGTTCCATACACAGATATATTTATGAAAGCTATCATATCAGTAAACAGAAGACGTATATAACATTGAATTCCTCCGTATCTCCATACCTGCTTATAAACTTTTCCTAAAAAACGTGCTGCAAAAATACTGGCTGCTGAAAGAGAAGTCTGCTGAACCATCCCAGGGACTGATAATTTATCCATTCCTCCATATACTCCCAGGAGCATAATAACTGCAATTACATAGATAAACAAATCATATCCGACCAGTTTCCATTTTATATTAGGCCTGCTATCCTTACCCTGACAATTCATAGGCATATTGTCCGATTTATTCACTACCCTTCCCTTTCCATAAAAGTAGGGAAACCCCATCTTTTACAACTTACATTTTTATTCAATTTGGAAGATAGACTCATATTAGATTTCATAGTAATTTCATTTTCATCAACATTCATTCTACATATTATATATATTTTGTCAATATCTCTACTTATTAAATACTTTATCGAATATGATCAGCCTTCCATTACTTTCCAATCAAAAAATCACTTTTCAATTGATCTCTTATTAGTCTTTTACAAAAATATTACTTCCAAGACAACCCAGCATACACCCCAATCCATTATGGATCATATCATCCCACTCAAATAAACCTCTCATAAAAATCAACTGACTAAACTCGATTACTGCTGATATTAGTACCCCGCCTAGTAACGCCTGATACCACTTAATTTTATGATTTGCGATTATGGGAAACAACACCCCTGCTGGTAATAGCAATATACAGTTCAGCAAATTCTCTTTCAGCAATTTCCAACTATGATACTTAATAATAACCCTCCATGACCAAAACGGTACCAATTCATACTGCCGAACTGTTCCTGTTCTGGTGAATACAGTGGATCCAAATACAATTCCCAAAAATATCACCAATACCAAAGCTGCTGTTGCCTGAATTATATTCATTTTCTTTCTATATACACATACTGACATTATAACGCATGCCAGTATGAATATCCCCCCAAAAGCCAGTATCTCACGTTGTGACCATTGTTTGTTATATGTTATCCATACCTGATAAATATCCATTTAATTTCCCTCTGTATTAATTCAACTCTCAAAATATTAGATATACAATATAAGAAACCGGCACCCAATGCTTTTATTTGCTTTTATTTTACTTCTATTAAACGTTTACATATATATAAAACCCTGAACTGAATAATTATTCAAAACATGCCTTTATCACTTCAATAATTCTATTTTGCTGTTCTGATGTCATTTTATTATCACTTGGTAAACACAGTCCTCTTGTATAAATATCCTCTCCTGCATCCAATACTCCGCCTTCAATATACGCATTTGATCTGGCACGTCCATTTCCTTCTCGCACAATAAATGGATTTAAACGATAAATCGGCTGCATGTGCATCGGTTTCCAAATTGACCGGCCTTCTGCATTAATAGATACAATTGCTTCCAGGATTTCTGTCGGACAGGATTTTCCATGTTCTTTCACATAACAAACATCCTGTTCGCCGCGTACCTGTTTACACATGGCTTCTTTATCAAGAATCAAACAAGACAGCCAGTAGTTTGGTTCAGAATTTTCCAGATCCATCGGATTCATAGATACCGGCAACCCTTTTAATCCCTCTTTATATCTTTCGTAAATAGCTTTCTTCTGACTAATATGTTCATTCAGATAAGGAAACTGTCCTCGAACAACACCAGCAACTACATTACTCATACGATAGTTATATCCCACTTCTTCATGCTGGTACCATGCAGCATTTTCTCTCGCCTGGGTAGACCATTTTCGTACTTTATTTGCTGCATCTCCATCATCCGTCAGGAAACAGCCGCCTGAACTTCCTGTGATAATTTTATTTCCGTTAAAAGAAATCGTATTATATTTACCAAATGTTCCAGTCTGAACACCTTTATAGGTAGCTCCCATAGATTCAGCAGCGTCTTCAACCAAAATTGCCCCATGCTTTTTAATAATTGAATATAACTCATCAATCTTTCCCGGGGTACCATAAAGATGAGCTATAACTACAACTTTAGTATCTGGATAAATCTTAAAAGCCTTTTCTAAAGCTACTGGATCCATATTCCAAGTGTCATATTCTGTGTCAATAAATACTGGTTCTCCACCCTCATACACAATAGGATTAATTGTCGCAGCAAAAGTCATATCAGAACAGAACACTTTTTTTCCCTCTAAAGCCCCATGACCTACCTTCGGCATTCCGTATGCTTCAATACCAGCTAATTTCATTGATAAATGTAAAGATGCTGTTCCAGCTGACAATGCAACCGCATGTTTACATCCAATATATTCACAAGCAAGTCTCTCAACTTCATTGATATTTTTTCCAACTGTTGACATCCAGTTTGTATCATATGCCTCTTTCACATACTCAATTTCCGGACCGTGCATAGTTGGACTGCTCAACCAAACTTTAGATTCAAATTTTTTCAAGTTATTATTCTCTTTAAACATAAATAATTACCTCTTTTATACGGTTCTGTACTATGGTTACTTTTACGCAATTTCTTTATTTACTTCTTCTGGCGTTTTAAATGTTGGCACAACTCTTCGAAGTGCTTCTTTTGCAATCAAATCATCTCCTGTGTCGCAAGCTTCTTTAAGTATTTCTATTTTTTTATAAATTTCTTCTTTATTTAAAGCAGTATCCCTTTCAATAAAAATCATACTATTATCTGTTTTATCCAGTTCCTCTGTCTTAACTAATAATTCCTCATATAATTTTTCACCTGGTCTTAATCCTGTTTCAACAATTTCAATTCCCTGCACACCAGATAATCGAATCATATTCTCAGCTAAATCCATAATCTTAACTGGCTGTCCCATATCCAAAACAAATAATTCTCCATTATTCGCAATCGCACCACTCTGAAGAACAAGCTGTGACGCTTCTGGTATTGTCATAAAATATCTAATTATTCTCTTATCAGTAACTGTAACTGGACCACCATTAGCAATCTGACGTTTGAACAAAGGAATAACTGAACCAGCACTGCCAAGTACATTTCCAAATCGAGTAGCACTGTATTTTACATTTCCATGCGTACTTGCGCTCTGCACGATCATTTCACACATTCTCTTTGTAGCACCCATGACATTTGTTGGATTGACTGCTTTATCTGTCGAAACCATCATAAATCTCTCTGCACCATATTCTTCGCAAAGCTCTACAAGATTCTGTGTACCAAACACATTATTATAAATAGCTTCTACACAGTTGTGTTCCATCAATGGAACATGCTTATGTGCCGCTGCATTAATAATAATCTGTGGGTGATACTTTTCAAATACTCTTTCGAGTGCACTTCTATGCGTAATAGAACAAATCTCTATCTGTAAATCCAAGCTAGCACCATATGCTATCTTTAATTCCTGCTGAACATCATACGCACCATTTTCATAAATATCCAAAATAATAATTTTCTTTGGCTGCATCTTTGCAAGCTGTCTGCACAGTTCTGATCCAATAGAGCCGCCGCCGCCAGTAATCAACACAACTTTATCTTTGTAATATGCATTTGTCCGTTCATCAGAAACTGTTCGCGGTTTCCTAAATAAAAGTTCTTCTATATCAAACTCTCTAAGATGTCTCTTTCCGCCTGCTGAATATACCGTCGGATAATCATATACTTTCAATTTATATCCTGCATTTTTGTAGTAATCATAAAGTTTTTTCTTTTTCTTAGCATCCATTGATGGAATCGCAAAAATAATTTCTTGTACTTCGAACTCTGCTAAACGCTTAAATGTCGCTTCATTTTCTGACCAAACAGGAATGCCATGTATATCTCGTCCAACTTTTTCTTTCTTAGTATCAATAAAACATCGTGGTATATATGCAGCCTCTGCATTATTCAAAAGTTCTTCTGCTAAACTCACACCAACTCGTCCAGCACCTATAATTGCAACTTTAATTTTCTGAACTTCTTTTTCATTTCCAACTTCAATTCCAGAAAACATATGCAACAAAACCGAAAGAAGCTTTCCTCTTGTTGTTTCATGATTTCCACATTTATATGCATAACGGTACATCATACGAAGTGCTAATGCACCTAACAAGTTTAAGCTAACCAATGAAAGTAATCTTGCAAATGTAATTTTGGGAACTGGAAGCAGGAGTTCCAAACACAAATACACCACAAATGCTATAGCATCAGTACAGAGTAAACGAATATATCCCTGAATTCCTCCATATCGCCATACCTGTTTATAAACTTTTCCTAAAAACCGTGCTGTGAAAATACAAAGAACAGAAAGACCTACTTGCTGAAGAACTCCATCAAGAGATAACTTATCCATTCCTCCATATAGCACCAAAAGAATTATCGCCACTATTACATATACAATTAAGTCATATACAACAAGCATCCAACGTATATTCGGCGTGTCTTCTTTCTTTTTCCGCTTAATATTTATATTTCTTTCATTTGTATTATTACTCATTATGTACCCTCCCCCACATAAAAATCCGGGTGGCTTCATCCTTCCATAAATATTTTTCTTATATCTCACTGATTAGGAAGTTGCTCTAAAACGACAAATAGCCTATGAATGTTCTTTTAAGAGCATCCACAGGCCTAGTCAAAGCTCCTTATCACAATTTTTCTACTTAGTATAAGCCAAAATAAGCATCATGAAAGCTTTTCAAGCATCCTGCTTCTGTTACTTACTTGACACAACCGTAAAGAAAAATCATCATACCTTATTTTAACTAAGCCTGCATCTTGCAAACTCAAGATTTTTCTTGGTTGTCCCTATTATAACACTATTACTCGATAATCTTTAATTATTTTTCGGGACATCTACCATTTCCCATATCATCTCAACGTTATTCTTATCATACGTTGTTCTTATTTTCTATATCTGCGAAAATAACCTTTTTGATTATTTCACTACAACAGTAAGTACTGCTCCATTAGAACTATTTCCATTACTGTCAACTACATAATAAGTAAGCTCATAGGTTCCTGCTGCACCTGTATTTACATCACCTGTGATCTGGATCTTTTTAAAAAGAGCACTGGTAGTATCAACATCATCCTGAATGTCTTTTACATAGCTTAACTTGTCCAGTACAGTTCCTACTGGTACTTCTACATAATAAGTATTAAGATACATTTTCGGAGCCTGCGGGGAAAGCTGGGCAATCTTATCTTCCTGAGTCTTCTGAGCCTGTGCTTCAAGACTTTCCTCGCCATTCTGTGTATCAGCTGATGCAGCATCTGCACTGTCAGCATCAACTACATCCTGGGAATCTGTGCTGTCAGCCTCTGTACTATCAGTTGATGCAGCATTCTCATCTATTGCATCAGGATCGATAAGTCCAATATCCGGATTCTCTGCATTCCCATCTGCTGCTTCCATTGTGAATTCTTTCTTTGTGACATTGTTGCTCTTATCCTTGGCAACAAAAATGATTACCATTTCTTTTCCATCATTCTTTGGATACATTGTCTCTACTGTAAGAGAATCTGTAACATCGCCGTCTTTTTCATCGTATGCTTTTACTTTCTGTAAAAGTTCATCTTTTGTCGTATTAGAACTATATTTAGTATCTTTGCCTTCTTCAAATGTGATCTTCGGGCCTTCATTGTCATCGGAACCTTTTAAGAATACTACACCAGCTCCCAAGCCGATGCAGACGATCACTAATAAAACAACTAAAAATTTCTTCATATCCTGCTACTCCCGGACCTTTCCCAACATCTATCTCAGCTGTTGTATTTTTTATGCGTGACGTTTCTTTTTCTTCTTGGATTTCTTTCCTAACTTAGATACATATGGAATTGTTCCAAGTACGCTCAAGCCAAGATACTTCTCCACGTCTTCCGGAGTCTTTACAGTGTCATTCATCAAATATACAATTACTACAATTGCAAGTGACAAAAGAATTCCAAGTGCCGCACCAATCACACCACTCTTCAGAAGACTTGGACTGGATGGTTCATCCGGAATGTTCGCTGTCTCTACTATATTTACTGCCTTAATATCCATAACCTGCTGGATATGCTTGGAAGCAACATCGCGAACTGCATTTGCAATCTCTGCTGCAGTATATGGGTCTGTATCCTTAATTGTAATAGATACTACTCGTGTATCTGTTGGAGTATCCACAGAAAGCTTCTTAAGAAGCTGCTCATGTGTCATATCAAGGCCAAGCTGTGCGATAACACCTTCTGTAACTGTACGACTCTTAATAAGCTCTACATAATCCTTGGTTAAGGATGTACTGATCTGCATATCCTGATTTGTCAATGTATTGCTATCCTGCTTTGACAAAACCACGATCTTAGTTGTTGACTCATACTTCGGTGTTACCAGAAGCATAGTCCCCATAACCGTTGCCAGGCAGAAAACAACACCAGATAAAATAATAATCCATAATTTACTTAATAACAGGTGAACAATTTCACCAAGGTCAATTTCTCTTTCCTCATCATTATTAACAGTCTGATTTTCCATTTCTTCTCTCCATTACCCTGTAATTTTCTGGGGATTTCTGATAAAGATCTTCTTTACATATTCGCTCCCCATTGTTTTTTCCATTTTAGCGACACATTTACCAATCTCTGGAATTCGTTCTGTCTGACGATGTCCATCTGAACCAACAAAATCCAAAAGTCCTGATTTCATTACTTTTTTTGCAAAAGTCTTAGCTCCCAAACCATCCAGGCCACTGATCGTATCTGCATTTACCTGGATATAAGCTCCCATATCCTTCAGTTCTCTCAGAAATCCGATATCATTTCTAGTCGCCTTGTAACGCTCAACATGTGCAATAACAGGAATAAAACCATTCATAAGAAGACTTCTGACACGTTCTTCAATATAACTTTTCTCGTCTCCATTACTGAATTCCACAAGCACAAATCTTGATCCGGCCAGAGTAAGCCGTCGTCCTTTTTTCAGACATTCTACCATATCCATGCTGGAATGAAGCTCGCATCCCAAATAAAGCCGCATGCCGTCTTCTCCAATATTCATGGCCGCTCTTCTCAGCTGCATAAACTGTCTTGTTACGATGTTCATATGCGGCTCAAACATATCATACCGGAAATGCGGTGTCAGAATCACATGGCGAACTCCCTCATTGTACTCCTTATTGAGCATCCAGAGCGATTCTTCCATGTTTCTTGAACCATCATCTACCCCGGGGAGAATATGACAGTGAATATCATAAAGTCCCTTCATTAAAATAATCCACTCATTTCTATTATCAAAGTCATCTTACTCCTTACTGCTACTGCTCTCACCATAATCTCCGTATAAACCATACTTACCGTATTTACCGTATTTACCGTATTTACCATAATGACCATAACTGCCAGACTTACTGTAATCTACCTTGTTCAGAATTGTTCCAAGGATCGGGCAGTTGCTCTTAGCCAGCTGATCTTTAACCTCCTGCACAAAACGATAACTGATAGTTCCGGATTCAATTACGATTACAGATCCGTCACAGGAGTCTGCTATAATTGCACTATCAATGATGAGACCAAGCGGAGGTGTATCTACGATAACGTAATCATAAACATCTCTTACCACACGGATCATATCCTTAAAAAGTCTGTTTCCCAGAAGCTCAGCCGGATTCGGCGGTACGATACCTGAGAAAATAATGTGGAATTTCGGAAGTGTTGTCGCACAGATTACATCGGAAAGTTTAGCCTGCTTGGAAAGATAATGTGCAAGACCCATAACCTCCTGATCCACAGATACACGACCCATCATAACAGATTTACGAAGATCGGCATCAATAAGCAGTACAGACTTGCCGCTCTCTGCAAGAGAAGCAGCAAGATTAAATGCCACACTGCTCTTTCCCTCATTAGGAGTACAACTGGTAAATGCAATTACTTTCTTATCTGCTCCGCAGAACTGGATATTTGTTCTCAGAGCTTTATATGCCTCATCCATCTGATGATCAGGCTTCCAGTTGCTCAGTTTAACTTTAATCATAATTCCTTTTCACCTTTACCTTTATGTTCTATCTGATGACAGTCTCGCCCCTTGGGCATGTCTACTCCTTATTATACAATCCAGTTTCTTTTTACGCAAGCTCTTTATTCGCCATAAAGTACGTTAAATATGTACAATCTGACTAATTTTTTTGCTATTTTATTCCAAATGGGCCAAAACAGGATAGCTTATTCCACTTTCCTGTGTTAAAATAGACCCACGGCAATGAGTGCAGCGGTTACTGGAGGAGCCTGATAGTATTTCGAACGCGGAATGCTATATATTTTTTGCCAACCGTGATTGGCTGCCATAAGGAGGATATAAAACATGACGAAACAGGATTTTCAGAAGCTGGCAGAGAACCATATCCTGCTGCTGGATGGTGCCACAGGTTCCAACCTGATGAAAGCAGGGATGCCAAGAGGTGTCTGCACTGAGAGTTGGGTTATTGAGCACAAAGATGTGATCCAGGCTCTCCAGAAGGGCTACATTGAAGCCGGAAGCAATATTATCTATGCGCCGACTTTCGGCGGAAACCGTATCAGCCTTTCTTTACATGGTCTGGAGGATCAGATTGAAGAGATCAACCATACTCTGGCAGGCTATTCCAAAGAGATCGCTCCTGCAGGTGTTTACGTTGCAGGTGATATTACCACAACAGGTAAGATGATGGCTCCTGCAGGTGATATGACTTATGAGAAAGCTTTCGAAACTTATCAGGAACAGATCGGTTATCTCCGTGATGCAGGAGTTGATCTTATTGTCGCTGAAACCATGATCAATATTGAAGAAACACTGGCTGCTGTAGATGCCTGCCAGAGTGTCTGCGATCTTCCGATCATCTGTACGGTAACTGTAGAAGCTGACGGAAGTATTTTCAGCGGCGGCAATGCAGTGGAAGCTGCTATGTCTCTTGAGGCTGCCGGGGCTGATGCTGTCGGTATCAACTGCTCTGTCGGACCGGACCAGCTGGTATCTGTTGTCCGCAATATTAAAGAAAATGTTTCCATTCCGGTTATCGCCAAACCGAATGCCGGAATGCCGCAGATCGATGATCAGGGCAATGCTGTTTACAGTATGACACCTGCTGATTTTGCAGGTTATATGAGAGTACTTGTGGATAACGGCGCTTCTGTTGTTGGCGGATGCTGCGGTACTACTCCTGAGTTTATTGCAGAGACTGCGCATGTACTTGGATTGAAATAGAGAGCAGCGTAATAACTTAACGCATTCTCAGTTATCATTTACGGAATAATTGCAAAATTTCTTATATTATA
>ENA-OPYX01000427-OPYX01000427.1-human-gut-metagenome-genome-assembly--contig:-NODE-427-length-24623-cov-3.560785_pt1 | contig 24623 bp, 20 predicted proteins | sample MGYA00242639_ERZ504486 | MGnify/ENA primary metagenome ERZ504486 (study PRJEB26092, sample SAMD00036296) | human gut metagenome | host: Homo sapiens | study: EMG produced TPA metagenomics assembly of... | reverse complement strand
TGACTTCTTTTCCTTCTTCCAACAGTTCGATCTGACGTTCTCTCTCACCCTCGATCGCATGGGTGATCGCTTTGAAAGAGTTCAGGTTCTTCATCTCGGTACGGGTTCCCATACGATCGCTTCCCACCTCTCTTACGGAGAGATTGACGTCGGCACGCATGGAGCCTTCCTGTAATTTACAGTCGGAGATACCAAGATACTGACAGATCATACGCAGCTTTTCCAGATAAGCAATAACCTCTTGGGCTGTACGCATATCCGGCTCGGATACGATCTCGATCAGCGGGACACCGCTTCGATTATAATCTACCAGAGAGCAGTCTTCCCATTCATCATGGATCAGCTTTCCGGCATCCTCTTCCATATGCATCTCGTGGATCCGGATGGTTTTCTTGCCGTTTTCTGTCGTGATCTCGAGATGTCCATCGTGGCAGATCGGCAGGTATAACTGGGAAATCTGGTAGTTTTGCGGGTTGTCCGGGTAGAAATAGTTTTTCCGGTCAAACCGGCAGTACCGGTTGATCTCACAGTTTGCAGCCATTCCAAGTGCAAGTGCATATTCCACTACTTTTTTATTTAATACCGGGAGGGATCCTGGCATACCGGTACAAACCGGGCAGGTATGGGTATTCGGTGCTGCACCAAACTTTGTGGAGCATCCGCAAAAGATTTTCGTTGCCGTGGCAAGTTCTACGTGAACTTCCAGACCGATCACGGTTTCATACTGTTTTGCCATTTATTTTTCCTCCTTTGCCCAGGCTTTTGGGAATTCTCCCCGCAGTTGTTCGTAAGCGGCTGCTGCCCGGAGTATCTTCTTTTCCTGGAAGCAGTCACCGATCAGCTGCATACCGATCGGCAGTCCCCTGCTGTCCATACCGCATGGAAGGCTGACGGCCGGAAGACCTGCCAGGTTCACGGCCACGGTGTAGATATCACTCAGGTACATCTGCAGCGGATCACTTAAACTGGTGCCGATCTTCGGGGCAGTGGTCGGAGAAGCCGGAGCCAGGATGCAGTCGTATTTCTGGAATGCTTTGTCAAATTCTTTCTTGATCAGGCCTTTGGCGCGCAGTGCTTTCATATAATAGGCATCGTAGTAACCGGCACTCAGTACGAAAGATCCCAGAAGAATTCTTCGTTTTACTTCCTCGCCGAAGCCTTCCGCACGACTCTTTTTGTACATTTCATGCAGTTCTGTCGCACCCGGGGTACGGTAGCCGTATTTTACACCGTCGAAACGCTCCAGGTTGGAGCTTGCTTCCGCACAGGCGATGATATAATATGCCGGAATTACATAATCTACCATTCCCAGGGAGAAGAATTCTACTACAGCACCGTTTTTACTCAAGGTATGAACGGCATCTGCCAGAGCTTTTTTCACTTCTTCGTCACAGCCTTCTGCCAGATATTCTTTTGGAATACCGATACGCATGCCGCTTAATCCACCGGATACCAGGCTATCATAAGATTCCACCGGTACATCGGCGCTGGTGCTGTCTTTGCTGTCATGTCCTGCGATAATCTCAAAAAGAGCTGCACAGTCTTTTACATTTTTACCGATCGGTCCGATCTGATCCAGAGAGGATGCATAAGCGATCAGACCATAACGGGATACTCTTCCGTAAGTCGGTTTCAGTCCGGTCACACCACAGTAGGCTGCCGGCTGACGGATGGAACCACCGGTATCGGAACCGAGTGCCATTACCGCTTCTCCCGCTGCCACAGCCGCGCAGGAACCGCCGGAAGAGCCGCCCGGTACATGTTCCGGATTCCAGGGGTTTCTGGTAACGCCGAAAGCGGAAGTCTCTGTCGTACTTCCCATGGCGAATTCATCCATATTAGTTTTTCCGAGGATAACCATTCCGGCATCTTCTAACTGCTTCACTACCTGTGCATCATAGGTCGGGACAAAGTTTTCCAGCATTTTTGAAGAACAGGTGGTTTTCTGTCCTCTGGTACAGATATTATCTTTCACGGCGATCGGTACACCTGCCAGCGGACCGGTATACCTGCCGCTTTTGATTCCTTCTTCTACTTCTTTGATCCGATGAGCCAGAATCTTTTCATCCATGGAAACATAAGCATGTACCTGGGACTCTGACTTCTGTATCTGTTTTTTGCAGGCTTCCACTGCTTCTTTTACACTGACGGAGCCGTGCCGGATCTGTTTTGACAGTTCCAGCGCAGACATCTGTAAGATTTCTTCCATTGCTTCTTCCTCCTGCTATACGGTCTTTGGTACGATATACTGATCTTCTTTTGCCTTCGGGGCATTTGCCAGAGAGTCTTTTCTGCCGTCCCCGTTGGTCACCTGGTCTTCCCGGAAGACATTCACCTCCGGTAAGATATGTACCAGCGGCTCTGCCTGATCCGTATCCAGTTCATTTAATTTTTCCACATAGGTCAGGATTTTTTCCATCTCATCCATGGCTTTTTGTCTCTCCTGTGGCGTCAGCGCCAGTTTTGCAAGGATCTCTACGTTATCCATGGTTACTTCATCTATTTTTCTCTCGCTCATTCCCTGACTCCTTTCTGCCGTCTTACGGCTCCAGTCTGCTCATATCTCTCGGGAATAAGCAGGCTTCTCTTACATTATCTTCTCCCAGTAACTGCATGGTCAGTCGTTCCAGACCGATACCCAGTCCACCGTGTGGCGGCATACCGAAGCGGAACGCATCCAGATACTGTTCCAGGCCTTCTTCTGTCATACCTTTCTCCTGAATCTTCTCTTCCAGCATGGACAGATCGTGAATACGCTGTCCTCCGGTGGTGATCTCGAGACCATGATACAGCAGGTCAAAGCTTAACGTATAACGGGTATCCTCCGGATCATCCATCGCATAGAACGGACGTTTTTTACTCGGATAGTGTGTCACAAATACAAAATCTGCATTGTATTCTTCTTTGAAATATTTTCCGATCAGTTCCTCTTCTTCCGGTTCCAGGTCGAAAGGGTTTCTGATCTTTCTGTTGTATTTTTCGGAAACCAGGCGTTTCGCTTCATCAAAGCGAACATAAGGGATCTTTTCCACATCCGGCAGTGTGATATTCAGAAGTTTCAACTCTTTACTGTACTCTTTTTCCAGCAGGTTCATCGTATACTGCAGGAAGCCGGTTTCCATCGCACAGATATCAAGGAAACTGTGGATATATCCCATCTCAAAGTCCAGACTGGTGTATTCATTCAGATGTCTTCTGGTGTTGTGCTTTTCTGCACGGAATACCGGACCGGTTTCAAAGACACGGTCAAATACACCGACCATCATCTGTTTATATAACTGAGGACTCTGCTGCAGAACCGCCGGTCTGTGAAAATAAGAAAGCCGGAACATGTTTGCACCACCCTCAGCACTCTTTGCACCGATCTTTGGTGTGTGGATCTCGGTAAATCCCTGCTCATAGAGAAAATCACGGAAGCCTCGAACGATTCCTTCCTGAATACGGAATCTTGCCCGTTCTCTGATATTTCTCAAAGAAAGGGAGCGACGGTCTAATTTTGCTTCCAGAGAAGTGTTTAATTTCCATTTGTCAATGGGAAGTGGCAATGGACAGGATACGTGAGACAGGTGACGGATGGTGGACAGCCGTACTTCTTTCCCATGGGGAGCACGCTCTTCGTCTTTGATCTGACCGGTCACATGGATGTAATCTCCCTCTCTGATCTCAGAAAGTTCCATATCTGTCTTTCCTTCTTCCCATACGGTCTGGATCAGTCCTTCCCTTTTTCTCAAAATCACAAATGCGATTTCACCCATATCACGGATGCTGTGCACTGCCCCTTCCAGAATAATCGTTGTTCCTTCCTCTGCTTTCAGCAGATCTTCTAATTCTGCTTCTTCCTGTTGTTTTAATCCTGTAATGAATTCCATATCACATTCTCCTTTTCATGCAATTTCCGTCAGCCTTCTTCAAACAGTAAGGTCAGGATCATCTGTGCTGTCTCTACCATGTTGGTTCCATTATCCATGCTGCTTTTTTGAATATAGCGATGAGCCTCCTCTTCACTCAGATGATTACGTTCCATTAAAAGTATTTTCGCATTTTTTATATAATTGTCTTCCCGTTCACTGCGCCGTTTCGGCTTTCTGGCTTTCTTTGCCATCCGTTCCATCTGGTGCAGTACCATCTCTGCAGTATTGACCAGATCATAGACCTTTAACGGTGTGGTAAGAGATAAGATTCCGGTGTCTGCCGCACTGACAGTACTGGCAGATCCTAGAAGAACCAGTTCGAAGTGAGGAGGAAGGCTGTCAGCGAGTTCCGTATAATACATATCTTTCAGATGATACCCGCTGATCACCATTCCCGACTCATGTTCCCTGATCTCCGAAAGAGCAGCGGAAGCGGTAGCATAAGCAAATACCTGTGGAAATCCATGTCCCATCAGGATCTTACGGATTTTCTTTGCGTCTTCCATCTTTGGTAAGACGATTACCACCACACTCATCAGCTGCCTCCCTTATCTATACGCGATAAAGATACCGGTTCAGTTCCCATTCGGACACCTGTTCCAGATAATCTTTCCATTCTTTTCGTTTGGCCTTCATATATCCTTTACGGTATGTTTCTCCCAGAACTTTTGATACAAGAGTATCCTGTCCCATGGCTTTGATGGCCTCCCCAAGATTTTCCGGCAACATCTGGATTCCAAGAAGTTTTTTCTCTTCTTCATTCAGGTTCCGGATATCCTTGGTAAGTTCTTCCGGAACCTGCAGTCCTTTTTCAATACCTTCCATACCTGCTGCCAGACACAGAGCAAATACCAGATACGGATTAGACGCGGAGTCCGGACTGCGAAGTTCCAGATTCACTTCTCCACCACGTTCTTTTCTTACATGGACCAGTGCATTTCTCTGTGTTCTTGACCAGGTCACTTCTGAAGGTGCCTCGAATCCGGGAACCAGCCGTTTATAAGAATTCACCAGTGGATTCATTACCGCAGTCATACCCTGTATATGATACAGGATACCCGCAAGAAATGCTTCACCTTCTGCACTTAATGCTCCATCCTCACCTTTGAATATATTCTTTCCGTCTTTCAACAGCCGCATGTTCAGATGCATGCCGGAACCATTAACTTCTGCCCGTGGTTTCGGCATAAAAGTTGCATGGAGACCGTAACGTTTTGCAATTGTACGGACTGCCATCTTAAAAGTCATGATCTTATCTGCAGTGGCCATCGCATTTTCATAAGTAAAATCAATTTCATGCTGTGCCGGAGAAATCTCATGATGGGAGGAATCGATCTCATATCCCATCTCTTCTAATGTAAGAATAATATCTCTTCTCGTATTTTCTCCCAGATCAATAGGGGAAGTATCCAGATAACCGGCCTTTTCATGCGTCAGCGTGGTTGGCATTCCATTGTCATCGGTATGAAACAGGAAGAATTCGCACTCCGGATTGACCTTCAGTGTGTACCCTTTTTCCTGTGCCTTTTTTACTACTCTTTTTAAAATAGATCTCGGACTGTCCTCAATCTCTGTGCCATCTTCTCTGCACACATCACAGAGAAAACGAGCAACCTTCCCCTGCTGGGGTCTCCATGGCAGAATGGAAAACGTGCTCAGATCCGGTTTTAGATACAGATCACATTCTTCCCCACCGGTAAATCCATCCAGGGATGCGGTATCGATGGTACAACGGTTTTCCATAGCTTTGATCAGTCTGCTGCTCGGGATTGCCACATTTTTTAATACTCCAAACATATCTGTAAACTGCAGGCGGATGAATTCTACATCTTCTTCCTCCACCATCTGCAGAATCTCCGATTTACTATAATTCTCCATATTGTTCTCCTTTTTCTTACGCATATATTATCAGTTACGTTCTGTCATTCCAAAGGATGCTATTGCAGCTGTTCGGCAGTTTCACGTTACTGTCTGCTGAACAGTTACGTTTTTTACAACTCAAAAAGGGCGACCTTATCCAGAGTTTTCCCTCCGGATAAGACGCCCTTGCCTTTTATGTTCCGTATTATAGCAATCGGACTTTCTCTTGTCAATACTTCATTAAAAATTTTACAGGTTTGTATATCCCATCAGGGATCGATCCACGGCTTTCGCTGCCTCTCTTCCTTCCCGGATAGCCCATACAACCAGTGACTGACCGCGGTGCATGTCACCGGCGGTGAAAACACCCGGAACGCTGGTTTCGTATTCGTCCGGTTTTGTCAGAACATTGGTTCTCGGGTTCAGATCGATTTTGAAGGCATCGGTGACGTATTTCTGGCTTCCCAGAAAACCGGCTGCGATCAATACCAGCTGCGCATCTATAACTTTCTCACTTCTCTCAACGGGAACCATCATCATACGTCCGCTCTTTTCATCTTTTTTAGGCTCCAGGCTGACGATCACTGCTTTTTTCACATTTCCGTTTTTGTCTTTCTGGAATTCTTTTACCGTTGTTTTATAGATTCGCGGATCCTGACCGAAGACTGCGATAGCTTCTTCCTGACCGTAATCAGTTTTCAGTACCTTCGGCCACTCCGGCCACGGGTTGGATGGCAGTCGCTCCACGGACGGTTTTGGCATCATCTCCAGCTGTGTGACGGATTTTGCTCCCTGGCGGACAGCGGTACCCACACAGTCGTTACCGGTATCACCACCACCGATGACTAACACGTGTTTTCCTTTTGCAGAGATTGCCTTTCCATCTGCAAATCCTGAATCCAGCAGGCTCTTGGTCACAGAAGAAAGATATTCCACTGCGAAGTAAATATTGCCACTCTCTCTTCCCGGCACATTGATATCCCTGGGGTTGGAAGCTCCGCATGCCATGATCACACGGTCAAACTGTCTTTTCAGTTCTTCTGCCGTGATATCTTTTCCCACATCCACACCGGTCTTAAATTCCACACCTTCGGCTTTCATCAGCTCGATTCTGCGATCCAGAATCTTTTTATCCAGCTTCATGTTAGGTATACCATAACGGAGCAGTCCACCGATCCGGTCATGGCGTTCGAAAACGGTCACACTGTGTCCTCTGCGGTTTAACTGCTGCGCTGCTGCCAGTCCGGAAGGACCACTTCCTACTACCGCCACTTTCTTTCCGGTACGGATCTTCGGAGTCTGTGGCTGTACCCAGCCCATCTCGTAAGCATGTTCGATGATGGCACGCTCATTTTCCTTTGTGGATACCGGTTTTCCGTTCAGATTACAGGTACATGCCGCCTCGCAGAGTGCAGGGCAGACACGGCTGGTAAACTCCGGGAAACTGTGTGTTTTTGTAAGTCTTTCATAGGCCTGTTTCCAGTTGCCACTGTACACCAGATCATTGGTTTCCGGCACCAGATTATGCAACGGACAGCCCGAAGCCATGCCGGCTAACATGGCTCCGTTCTGGCAGAAAGGAACGCCACACTCCATACAGCGTGCTCCCTGTTTCTGCTGTTCTTCTAAAGGCAGTGGAGTACGGAATTCGTTAAAATGACGGATTCGTTTCAAAGGTTCCTCTACTGCTGCGTTTTTTCTTTCATATTCCAAAAATCCTGTCGCTTTTCCCATTTCTCTTACTCCTCCGTCGATTTGGTCTGGAAACTTTCATAGAATGCTTCCATCTGTGCCTGCTCTGTGCTCATTCCTTTCTCTTCCAGCTTTGCAGAAAGAGCGATCATCTTCTTGAAATCATTCGGGATGATCTTTTTGAATTTGGGCAGATACTCCTGGAAATGCTCCAGAATCAACGCACCTCTCTCGGATCCTGTGGCTTCCACATGTTCCTCGATCAGTTCTTTCAGTTCTTTGATATCGTATTTGTTTTCCACTTTTTCAATGGAAATCATATCTTTGTTCAGATTCCGATACAGATGGCTGTTCTCATCGAGTACATAAGCGATACCACCGCTCATACCTGCTGCAAAGTTCTTTCCTGTCTTACCAAGAACGACCACGCAGCCACCAGTCATATATTCACATCCATGTTCTCCCACACCCTCTACAACTGCATAGGCTCCGGAGTTACGGACTGCAAAACGTTCCCCTGCCACACCATTGATAAATACTTTACCGCTGGTGGCTCCATACAGGGCTACGTTACCGGCGATGATATTCTCTTCTGCTTTGTATCCTCTGTTCTTCGGCGGGAAGACAACCAGTTTTCCACCGGAAAGTCCTTTTCCATAATAATCGTTGGTATCACCGCACAGGCGCAGTGTCAGTCCTTTCGGGATAAATGCCCCGAAGCTCTGTCCGCCGGCACCGGTACAGTTGATGGTAATAGTGTCTTCCGGCAGTCCGTCTTTGTGCTGACGGGTGATCTCCGCACCGAGGATCGTACCGAAGGAACGGTCGGTGTTGCCGACTTTCAGATCCAGAGAAGCTTTCGTTCCCTTCTCTACGGATTTCTCCAGTTTCTTTAACAGTACTTTCTCATCCAGCGTTTTTTCCAGCTGGAAATCGTATACTTTTTCCGGACTGAACGTAACACACTCTTTTTCTCCCGCATATGGGTTGTACAGGATCTGAGACAGATCCATCTTTGCTGCCATCGGTGTTTTTGCGTCTTCTTTTACTTTCAGAAGGTCACTTCTTCCTACCATCTCATCAATCGTGCGAACACCCAGTTTTGCCATATATTCCCGCAGCTCCTGAGCGATAAAGCGCATGAAGTTCTCTACGTATTCCGGTTTTCCTTTGAAGCGTTTTCTCAGTTCCGGATTCTGGGTAGCCACACCTACCGGGCAGGTATCCAGGTTGCAGACTCTCATCATCACGCAGCCCATGGTTACTAGCGGAGCGGTTGCAAAACCGAACTCTTCCGCACCGAGCAGTGCTGCGATAGCCACATCACGGCCGCTCATCAGTTTACCGTCTGTCTCGATCCGGACACGGTTTCTCAGACCATTCTGTAACAGAGTCTGATGGGTCTCTGCAAGTCCCATCTCCCATGGAAGACCTGCGTTGTGGATAGAACTTTCCGGAGCGGCTCCGGTACCTCCGTCGTATCCGGAGATCAGGATAACCTGTGCACCGGCTTTGGCAACACCTGCCGCAACCGTACCAACACCTGCTTCTGAAACCAGTTTTACGGAGATTCCTGCGTATTTATTTGCGTTTTTCAGGTCGTAGATCAGCTGTGCCAGGTCTTCAATCGAATAAATATCATGATGTGGTGGCGGGGAGATCAGACTCACACCCGGTGTGGAATGTCTGGTCTTTGCGATCCACGGATATACTTTTTTCGCCGGAAGATGTCCGCCTTCACCGGGTTTTGCACCCTGCGCCATCTTGATCTGAATCTCTCTTGCACTTACCAGATATCGGCTGGTAACACCAAAACGACCGGATGCTACCTGTTTGATTGCAGAACATCTGTCATTATCGCTTCCTGCGGAATCCAGTCTGTCATCACTTTCACCGCCTTCACCGGTATTGGATTTTCCATGGAGATGATTCATGGCGATTGCCAGTGTCTCATGGGCTTCCTGAGAAATAGAACCATAGGACATGGCACCGGTTTTGAATCGTTTTACGATCTCATCCACGCTTTCTACTTCGTCGATCGGCACACCGTTTTCCGGATAATTAAAGTCCATCAGACTTCTCAGATAGCCGCTCTGTTCTTCGTCTACCATTGCAGTATACTGTTTGAACATATCATAGCTTCCAGTCCAGGTGGACTGCTGCAGCATATGAATGGTCTGTGGATTGTAACGGTGTTCTTCTCCACCGCTTCTTCTTTTATGTTTTCCAAGGCTGTCCAGTGTCAGATCACTGGCCAGTCCCAGCGGGTCAAATGCCTGGGAATGTTTCTCATCCACCTGTTTTGCGATATCTTCCATAGTGATACCACCCACGCGGCTGACGGTTCCGGAGAAATATTTGTCGATAACTTTCTGAGAGATACCGATGGCTTCAAAAATCTTCGCACCCTGGTAAGACTGAATAGTGGAAATACCCATCTTGGAAGCAATCTTTACGATACCATGCAGGATTGCTGCATTGTAATCATCCACTGCGGCATAATAATCTTTGTCAAGCAGTCCTTCTTCGATCAGTTCCCGGATACTGTCCTGGGCCAGATATGGGTTGACTGCACAGGCACCATAACCTAACAGTGTTGCAAAATGATGGACTTCTCTCGGTTCCCCGGACTCCAGGATCAGAGCCAGAGATGTCTGTTTCTTTGTATTGACCAGATGCTGATGTACGGCAGATACCGCTAACAGGGACGGAATCGGCACATGGTTTTCATCCACACCTCGATCGGAAAGAACCAGAATATTGGCACCGTCTTTGTATGCTTTATCCACTTCCACAAACAGACGATCGATCGCGCGTTCCAGTTTCGTACTCTTATAATAGGTAATCGGAACAACTGCTACCTTGAATCCCGGTTTGTGCATCTGTTTGATCTTCAGCATATCCGTATTGGTCAGGATCGGATTGTTGATCTTTAATACCTGGCAGTTTTCCGGTTTTTCCTCCAGTCAGATTACCTTTTTACTACATAGATCGTGGTGCTGGTGACGATCTCCTCACGTATCGCATCGATCGGCGGGTTGGTTACCTGGGCAAATAACTGTTTGAAGTAATCAAATAACGGTCTCTGTTTTCAGAAAGTACTGCCAGTGGTGTATCCACACCCATGGCTGCAATTGACTCTCCGCCGTTCAATGCCATGGATACGGATAGAATTCTTATATTCTTCATAGGTATAGCCGAATGCTTTCTGAAGCTGTTTTCTCTGCTCTTTACCGTATTCTTCCACATGTTTGTTCGGGATCTTCAGTTCTTTCAATTCTACCAAATTGCTGTCGAGCCATTCACCATACGGCTGTTTGGTCGCATAGATTTCTTTCAGTTCTTCATCCTGATAGATTTTTCCTTTTACAGTATCGACTAACAGCATCTTTCCAGGGTGCAGACGCTCTTTTAACACGATTTCTTCTTCCGGTACTTCCAGAACGCCGACCTCGGAAGCCAGGATCACATCCCCGCTCTTTAATACATAGTAACGGGATGGACGCAGACCGTTACGGTCAAGAACCGCACCGACCAGATCACCGTCAGAAAATACAATGGAGGCAGGACCGTCCCACGGCTCCATCATAGTTGCATAATATTGATAGAAATCTCTCTCATCCTGATCCAGTGTTTTATTGTTCGTCCATGGTTCCGGAATGGTGATCATAACTGCCAGTGGAAGCGGCATACCACTCATGACCAGAAATTCCAGTGTATTGTCAAGCATGGCAGAGTCAGATCCTCTGGTATCTACAACCGGCAGGATCTTATGCAGCTGATTTTTCAGATGGGAGGATTCCATTGTTTCCTCACGTGCCAGCATCTTGTCGGCATTACCGCGAATAGTGTTGATCTCACCGTTGTGTACGATAAAGCGGTTCGGATGTGCTCTCTCCCAGCTTGGATTCGTGTTGGTACTGAAACGGGAGTGTACCATGCGATGGCTGATTCATAATCTTTATCCTGCAGATCGCCAAAGAAGGTGCGCAACTGTCCTACCAGAAACATACCTTTGTATACAATCGTACGGCTGGACATAGATACTACATACGTATTTTCATTACTCTGTTCAAAGACGCGGCGGGCGATGTACAGTTTCCGGTCAAATTCCAGTCCTTTTTCCACACGGGCAGGTTTTTTGATGAACGCCTGCACGATGTGCGGCATACAGACTCTCGCTTTATGACCTGAGAACATCCGGATAAACCGGAACTTCACGATAACCAAAGCAGTTCCAGGCCTTCATTTTTCCACGATGATCTCAAACATCTTCTTTGCCTGGTTGCACTTCAGTTCATCCTGCGGGAAAAAGATGCTGGGCGATACCATATTCTCTCTCCTCTCCGATCTCGATTCCCAGTTTTTTCACATTCTTTTTTGAAAAACTTATGGGAGATCTGCATGGAGGATACCTACACCGTCTCCGGTTTTTCCTTCTGCATCTTTTCCTGCACGATGTTCCAGATTTTCTACGATTTTCAGAGCATTCTCTACAGTAGTGTGGCTTTTGATACCTTTGCTGTTGATGACCGCTCCGATACCACAGTTATCATGTTCAAATTGCTGTCGATATAAACCTTGATTTTCTTTCATCACATTTTCTCCTCTCACTGGTGATACGCTACTGCCGCCTGGATCAGTCCGCGGAACAGCGGATGTGCGCGGTTTGGTCTGGATTTCAGTTCCGGATGTCCCTGAGTTCCCACGAAGAACGGATGACCGGGAATCTCAAGCATCTCTACGATGCGTTTGTCCGGTGACAGTCCGGAAAGTACCATTCCGTTTTCTTCCAGTTCCTGTCGATAATCGTTATTAACTTCATAGCGATGACGATGTCTTTCACTGATTTCTTCGGTTCCGTATAATTCTCTTGCCTTGCTTCCTTCTTTCAGGACACACGGGTAAGCACCAAGGCGAAGGGTTCCGCCCAGATCTTCCACACCGTTTTGTTCCGGCATCAGCGCAATGACCGGATGTGTGGTTTCCGGATCCAACTCGATGCTGTTGGCATCTTTATAGCCGATCACATCTCTGGCAAATTCTACAATTGCCATCTGCATACCAAGGCAGATGCCAAGGAACGGGATCTTTTCTTCTCTTGCATAGCGGATCGCTTCAATCTTTCCTTCCGTACCACGGGTTCCGAAACCTCCCGGTACCAGGATACCATCCACGCCTTTTAATTTTTCAGCTACATTTTCCGGTGTGATCTCTTCGGAATCTACCCAGCGGATCTTTACGTTTGCACGGGCTGCGATTCCGCCGTGTTTCAGCGCTTCTACCACACTCAGGTAGGCATCATGCAGCTGGATGTATTTTCCGACCATTGCGATCTCCACTTCGTGGATCGGATTTCTCAGATCTTCTACCATCTGTTTCCAGTCGGTCAGATCCGGTTCCGGGCAAGGCAGCTGAAGGGATTCACATACCACCTGTGCCAGATGTTCTTTCTCCATGGCAAGCGGTGCTTCATACAGATACTCCACATCGAGGTTCTGCAGTACATGATTGACCGGCACATTACAGAACAGTGCGATCTTGGCTTTCATCTCTTCCGAGATCTCATATTCGCTCCGACATACCAGAACATCCGGCCACAGACCCATTCCCTGCAGTTCCTTGACACTCTGCTGCGTTGGTTTTGTCTTCATCTCCCCGGATGCTTTCAGATACGGAATCAGAGTCACATGGATCAAAACCGCATTCTCATGACCGATTTCATGCTGAAACTGACGGATGGCCTCCAGAAACGGCTGGCTTTCGATATCACCTACCGTACCACCCACCTCGATGATTGCTATGCGGTTATCATCCTCTGACTTTGGTTTATAAAAACGATCTTTGATTTCATTAGTTATATGCGGGATTACCTGTACGGTTCCTCCGCCATAATCTCCGTGACGTTCTTTTTGCAGAACGGACCAGTAGATTTTTCCAGTTGTCACATTGGAATTTTTATCCAGGCTCTCATCAATGAATCGTTCATAGTGTCCCAGATCCAGATCCGTCTCGGTACCGTCATCCGTAACGAACACTTCCCCATGCTGAATAGGATTCATCGTACCCGGATCCACATTGATATATGGGTCAAACTTCTGCATAGTCACTTTATAGCCTCTGGCTTTCAGAAGTCTCCCAAGCGAAGCTGCCGTAATTCCCTTTCCAAGACCGGATACTACGCCACCTGTCACAAACACATATTTTACTGCCATCACATTTTCCTCCTCGTTTGAAAAACTATGAGAAATACGTTTTCCGAATTTCTCAGATTGTCGCAACAGTCGCCAAGGCCTCATGCAGCCACATACTTTGGCTCGTTGCTTACGCAAAAAGGCGTCAGAAACCCTTTCGGATCTCTGACGCCTTTGTCAGTGCTTTTTAATGCTAATATTATGTCCCTTTCCTTTATTTTGTCAATTCTTTTCTGCTGTTTTTTTTGTTTTCCTTTTGCCCTGTTTTCGACAGATTTTTCCATTATCCGTACAATCATTAACCATATCGAAGTTCTATTCTCCCTCTCCGGTTGAGTGTATTATCTCCGATTACCTCCAGTTTTTTCATAAATGCAGAGACTGTACGCATCTCATAAGGCTCCAGATTCTGCTGTCCATAGATAGATTTTTCCAGAATCTCACATACGCGAAGATATGCACCTGCCTCTACTCTCTGATATTTTTCATGAATTTTCTGATCTACTTCACCGGTTTTCCATCCAAGGCTCATAGATATTCCGAGAAAAGCCGGCAATTTCTGCATTTCTTCTATATAGATGTGTATAGATGCGGACTTTTTTCTGTTGATGTGCCCGGGCAAATTTTCTGTGCATCCACTCATAGTCCAGGATTCTTCCGATCTCCAGAATCCCAAGGCAAAGAATAACCAGAAGCAACCTGATTTGCCTCAAAGGACGGATCTTCGCCTTCCGGAACTTCTGACACACCCTCTGTGTAAGTGGTCTCTTCGCTGAGTCTTTTCCGAATCTGCTCCAGCACACTGTAGATACCGTTACAGTTCCTCCTCATTATTCCATAAACGCAAAATATTTTATTAAATTATCGTGGCATAATACCCCATTTTCTTCAACAATGTAATGTTTATTTCCATGCAAATTCGGAAAATTTTTTTGATTTTTTTCAAATCAGGGATTGACAATCCAGAATATCCGTGTATACTACAGGACATAAAGCAAAGGCGCTTTGAACTTGGAAATCAGGTTCAAGGCGTCTTTTTTTATCTTTAAACATTCTGAAAACACTATGGCAATCAGAAAGGAGAACAAATCATGACACATGAAGAAATTCCTGCTTTATATGGAAGCCTTGTTTTTAACGATAAGGTAATGCGTAACAAACTGCCGAAGGATATGTACAAAGCACTTCGCAAAACAATCGAAAACGGAACTCATCTGGAGTTGGACGTAGCTAATTCTGTAGCCGTTGCCATGAAAGAATGGGCTGTAGAAAACGGTGCCACTCACTACACCCATTGGTTCCAGCCGATGACCGGTTTCACAGCTGAAAAACATGACAGTTTCATCACACCGGTTGGTGACGGTGAAGTTATCATGGACTTTTCCGGAAAAGAACTGGTAAAAGGTGAGCCGGATGCATCCAGTTTCCCGTCAGGTGGTCTTCGTGCTACATTCGAGGCAAGAGGATATACAGCATGGGATCCTACATCACCGGCTTTCATTAAAGATGGTACTTTATATATTCCGACGGCTTTCTGTTCTTACAGCGGTGAGGCACTGGATAAGAAAACCCCACTGCTCCGTTCCATGGAAACACTGAACACAGAAGCAGTAAAGATGCTGAAACTCCTGGGAAATGAAACCGTTACCAGCATATCCACAACCATCGGACCGGAACAGGAATACTTCCTGGTAGACAAAGACCTGTATAAGAAGAGAAAAGACCTGGTATTCTGCGGACGTACTCTGTTTGGTGCACCTGCTCCAAAAGGACAGGAAATGGAAGATCATTACTTTGGTTCACTGAAACCAAAGGTTGCTGCTTATATGCATGATCTGGATGTAGAGTTGTGGAAACTTGGTATCCCGGCAAAAACAAAACATAACGAAGTTGCTCCTGCACAGCATGAGCTGGCTCCGATCTTTGATACCGCAAACGTAGCCGTTGACCACAACCAGCTGACCATGGAAATCATGAAAAAAGTGGCTGACAAACATGGTCTGGTATGCCTGTTACATGAAAAACCATTCGAGGGTATCAACGGAAGCGGTAAACATAACAACTGGTCTCTGATAACCAACGATGGGGTAAACCTGTTAAATCCGGGAAGCACACCGGCACAGAATATCCAGTTCCTGGTATTTCTGATGGCTGTCATCAAGGCCGTAGATGAATATGCAGATCTGATGCGTGTATCTGCAACCAGCGCCGGCAACGATCACCGTCTGGGCGGTAACGAAGCTCCGCCGGCTATCGTATCCATCTTCCTTGGTGATGAACTGACTGCAGTTCTGGAATCCATCGAAAATGATACTTTCTTCGGAAAACAGAAAAAGGTACAGCTGGATATCGGTGCTCATGTACTTCCACACTTTGTGAAAGATACCACGGACCGTAACCGTACTTCACCATTCGCCTTCACAGGTAATAAATTTGAATTCCGTATGCTTGGTTCTGCAGCATCTGTTGCAAACCCGAATGTGGTACTGAACACTGCTGTTGCAGAAGCTCTGGCTCAGTTCTATACCGAACTGGAAGGAACCAAACCGGAAGATATGGAACAGGCCGTACATGAACTGATCAAACGTGCCATCCGCAAACATAAAAAAGTTATCTTCAACGGCAACGGTTATACCGATGAGTGGGTTGCTGAAGCGGAAAAACGCGGATTATATAATCTGCCGTCTACTCCGGACTGCCTGCCACAGCTGTTAGCAGATAAAAACGTGGAACTGTTCACCAAACATCATGTATTTACAAAAGAAGAACTGACTTCCCGTTATGAGATCAAACTGGAAAACTATGTAAAAACCATCGGTATCGAGGCTCGTACTCTTGCAGAGATGATCACCAAAGATTTTCTGCCGGCTGTCAGCACCTATGCCGCTGAGGTTTCCAAAAACGCAACAGCAAAGAAATCCTTTATGGCTGCCGCTGATACTGCTTCGGAAGAAGCACTGGTTGAAAAACTGTCCACTGCTTACACTGCTCTGACTGCAGAGGTAACAGAACTGAAAACCCTGATTGATACTTCTTTCGCTCTGGAAGATACCCAGAAATGTGCAGAAGCATTCCATGATCAGGTACTGGCAAAAATGGAAGACATCCGTACTGTTGCCAGTGATATTGAAGCTTTAATTCCAGATTCTATCCTGAGCTATCCTACTTACGATCAGCTTTTGTTCTCCCTGTAGTGAGGTGGAATCTATGTGTCAGGATGAACGGATTAAAGAAGCCTGCGGTGTATTCGGTATTTATAATCCCCACGGGGAAGATGCAGCCTCTTCCATTTATTACGGGCTCTCTTCCCTGCAGCACCGTGGACAGGAATCCTGCGGAATCGCTGTGTTTGACACCAGCGGTCCCAAGGGAAATATGAATGTACAAAGAGGGATGGGACTTGTCAGTGAAGTTTTTAAAGAAGATGTTCTTTCAAATATGAAAGGAAATCTCGGTATCGGGCATGTCCGTTATTCCACAACAGGGGCGGCTACATTGAGTAACGCTCAGCCCCTGGTTCTGAATTATATTAAGGGAACTCTGGCTCTCGCTCATAACGGCAATCTGGTAAATACCGAAGAGCTTCGCAATGAACTTGCGCAAAACGGAGCCATTTTCCATACAACAACTGATTCAGAGGTTATTGCTTATTATATTGCCAGAGAAAGAGTCCGTACCAAATCGGTCGAGGAAGCGATCATGAAGACCGCCGAAAAGATCAAAGGTGCTTACGGTTTGGTCATCGCAAGCCCTCGCAAGCTGATCGGTGTCCGTGATCCCCTTGGACTGAAACCTCTTTGTCTTGGTAAGAGAGATGATTCTTATATCATCGCCTCTGAAAGTTGTGCACTGACTGCAATCGGTGCGCAGTTCCTCCGTGATATCAAACCTGGTGAGATCGTAACGATCACCCGGGAAGGTATCACCTCTAACCTTACCTTATGTCAGTCCCGGCAGGCTCATTGCATTTTTGAATACATTTACTTTGCCCGTCTGGACAGCAAACTGGACGGTATCTCCGTATATGAGTCCCGACTTCGTGCCGGTGCAGCGCTTGCCAAAGCCTATCCCGCAGATGCTGACCTAGTCGTCGGTGTTCCTGACTCAGGAATTACTGCCGCACAGGGATTCGCGGCTGAATCCGGAATTCCTTTTGGACTGGCATTCTATAAAAACAGCTATGTAGGCCGTACCTTTATCAAGCCTACTCAGAAGGAACGGGAATCCAGTGTACGTCTGAAATTAAGCGTTCTGGAATCCGCTGTCAAAGGAAAAAATATTGTGCTGGTAGATGATTCCATTGTACGTGGAACCACGATCGCTAATCTGATCCACCTTCTGAAACATGCCGGTGCAAAAGAAGTGCATGTGCGCGTCAGCTCACCGCCTTTCCTGTACCCATGTTATTTCGGTACCGATGTACCGTCCAATCAGCTGTTGATCGCCTCTTCCCATTCAACGGAAGAGATCCGACAGTTAATCGGAGCTGATTCCTTAGGATATATGAAGATCGAAGATCTCCAGTCGATGGTCGGTGATCTGCCACTGTGCAGGGCCTGCTTTGACAATCACTATCCGATGGATATTCCAAATCAGTAATCGCGGAAGAAGTATTACTTCTCCGATTACATACATCACATTTTTCTTACGCAAGGCGCATACCTCTCTCCAAAGGTATGCGCCTTTTCCCGTTGGGTTGTATTGAAAAAAGGGGACGTCCCCGGCGGAAGCGTTCTCCTTGCAGCAACGTGGGCAGGGTAACTTTAAGCTAGCCACCAACTTCGACTAAGACTCTCGCGAGAGCGCTCGAGCCTAAGTCTACGTAGGTGTCGGATCTTAAAGCTTGCCCTAAGCGCCCACAAAGTGTTGCTGCAAGGAGAACGCTTCCGCCGGGGACTGGTTTTTCAATGCTGCAGACCAATTCATGATATGTGATACGTCTAAAAAAGACGTAAGTCTTATTTCTATGACTCACGCCTTTCGTTTTTCAGATACACTTTTCCGACTGGATATCCGCTTACTTTTCTGGCTATCCCAATCACTTTACTATATCTGTATTTTTATTTTCTATTTCTTTTTACTGATTTTTCCCCAGATCAGACACAGTACCACCGTGATCGCAATATCCGGCAGTGTATTGCCTACCGGGATGTCTATTCTCATCAGGATCCGGTACAGGATGAAGCCGATTACCCACAGTACCATATTGGAGATCTGAATTTCTTTTTCGCTGTAATCTTCCTTTAATAAGAAGAAATCCGCGATCTGGATCGCGATCATCGGGGCGAATACGGAACCGATCAGATATAAGAAGTTTGTAATATTATCCATCGGATATACGATAGCTGCCAGGGCACCTACGACAGTAACCGCAATGGCGATATATTTTCCGTTCAGCTTATGGCTGAGGGTCTCACTGGAGATTCCTGCGGAATACGCGTCCAGGAAGGTCGTAGTAACGGTGGAGAAGATGATGATCAGCAGTCCCACGATACCAAGACCTGCTTTTACCATGATCTGGGCGATATCGCTCTCGCCGGTATAGATGGCTGCTCCCATACCGATCAGATACATCCAGCAGCTGATCACACCGTAGACGATAGCGCTGACTGCGGTTGCCTTTACCGGCTGTTTTGCTTCTCTCGTATAATCACTGATCAGCGGAAGCCAGGATAACGGCATCGCCACTGCCAGTTCCACAGCAGCGCCAAAGGTCAGTCCATCAGCTGCCACGGTCTCTGCTGTATAATCTCCGAAGAAAATAACTTTACAGAGAATCAGGGTAAGGATAAATAATGCTGCCATGGCAACCGTATTCAGCTTTCCAAGGTTGGTGATACCGATCACGATCCATAAAACGATCAGCGCACCGATCACCAGACACCAGACCCAGTTGCCCACACCGGCGGCCTGATTGGCGGCCAGCGCACCGTCATAGATCATGATCGCGGTCCAGCCCACCAGCTGGATCACATTCAGAAGGGCAAAAAACAGGCTGCCTTTTTGTCCAAAACTGATCTTTACGGTTTCCATGGCACTTTTTCTTACTTTACCACCGATCACACCTGCAAGGAACAACAGGATGCATCCGATCAGATGTCCCACAAGAATCGCTGCCAATCCCTTTTTCATGCCCAGCGAAGCCAGATACGTTCCGGTCAGGATCTCTGCGATAGATACTCCCGCACCGAACCATATCAGTCCGTTTTCAAACAAAGAAGTCCGTTTTTCACTCATGATCATGTACCTCCTTTGCATATTCTCCGGTAATGTCGAACCCGTGGTTCATCGGACCGCTGCCCTTGCCGAGATCCAGCATAGCTGCCAGAGCACCGGAAATATAGGCCTTTGCGCGCTCTACAGACACATCCATAGGAAATCCCTTTGCCAGGTTGGAAGCGATCGCGCTGGAAAGCGTACAGCCGGTTCCATGAGTATTCGGGTTATCGATCCGTTTTCCGTAAAACCATTGGCAGGTTCCTTCATGATAAAGCAGGTCATTGGCATCATTCACCTTATGACCGCCTTTTAACAGAACCGCACATCCGTACTGATCACCGATCACTTTAGCTGCCTCCATCATCTCCGCTTCAGAAGTGATAGTCATACCGGAAAGTACTTCTGCCTCCGGGATATTCGGTGTCAGGATCTGTGCCAGCGGAAACAGATATTCTTTTAAGGTGCTTACCGCGTCTTCACTGATCAGTCTGGCTCCGCTGGTAGCCACCATAACCGGATCAACCACGATATTTTTTGCATCATACTCTTTCAGTTTTTCTGCAATCTTTATGATCAGACCGGAGGACGAAACCATTCCGATCTTCACTGCATCCGGAAAGATATCTGTGAAAATATTGTCCAGTTCCTCTCCTAAAAATTCCTCAGTTGCCTCCATAATTGCTGTTACACCGGTTGTATTCTGGGCTGTCAGAGCCGTGATGGCACTCATGGCATATACGCCATTGGCCATCATCGTCTTGATATCTGCCTGGATGCCGGCGCCTCCGCTGGAATCACTTCCAGCGATTGTTAATGCTGTTCTCATATTTTTTCTCCTTTGCATATGAATTCACCATTACTTTTTTATAGCGACGAAAGGTGGTGCCCCCAATCCGCCGCGTATCAAAATTGATCTACCGGATCAATTATTGATATGCAACGCAAGCTAAAACAGACACACCAAAAGGATGGTGTGCCTGTTTTTCTCTGTAAATCATCCCTACGTTGGCATTATCCAAATCAGGTTATGGGTCGAAACGCTGCCAGTCTCCTCTCAGCCTGCTTATGCAAGCTCCCCGTTTTCTATTCGTTTTTGAGAATTGCAAAATTGCAAAGCAATAAAGCAATCCCGGTATAGCATTTCTTATCTGTAGATGATATCATCTCTTCCCGGGCCATTGGAAATCATGGTGATCGGGAAACCAATCTTCTCTTCTACGAATTCGATGTATTTTCTGCAGTTCTCCGGCAGATCCTCGTATTTCTTGATGCCGCGGATATCGCATTTCCATCCCGGCAGAGTTTCATACACCGGCTTTGCCTTTTCCAGCAGTGTGGTGGTCGGGAAGTCTGTAGTTACTTCGCCGTCGATGTCGTATCCTACACATACCGGAATCTCATCCAGATATCCCAGAACATCCAGTACGGTGAACGCTACATCGGTAGTTCCCTGCATACGGCATCCGTATTTGGAAGCCACTGCATCGAACCATCCCATACGTCTCGGTCTTCCGGTTGTTGCACCGAACTCGCCGCCGTCTCCGCCTCTGCGTCTCAGCTCATCTGCCTCGTCTCCGAAGATCTCGGATACGAATGCTCCTGCTCCTACTGCGCTGGAGTATGCTTTACATACGGTGATGATTTTCTTGATCTCATATGGCGGTACACCTGCTCCTACTGCACCGTATCCTGCCAGTGTGGAGGAAGAAGTTACCATTGGGTAAATACCGTGATCCGGGTCTTTTAAGGATCCCAGCTGACCCTCTAACAGGATCTCTTTTCCTTCTTTCAGTGCGTTCCACAGGAACAAAGATACGTCGCATACATATGGCTCCAGCATCTTCTTGTAGCTCATCAGCTCTTCAAAAATCTCTTCCGGTTTCAGAAGCGGTTTGTGATACAGATGCTCCAGCATAACATTCTTTTTCTCGCAGATGCCTGCTACTTTTTCTTTCAGCGCTTCCTCGTCAAACAACTCGCTGACCTGAAAACCGATCTTTGCAAATTTATCAGAATAAAAAGGAGCGATACCTGATTTTGTGGATCCGAAGGATTTGCCACCCAGACGTTCTTCTTCGTACTGATCAAACAGAATGTGATAAGACATTACCATCTGTGCACGGTCGGAAATCAGGATCTTCGGTGTCGGTACCCCTTTGGATACGATATCCTGGATCTCTTTGAAAACCAGTGGTACATTCAGTGCAACACCGTTTCCGATCACGCTTGTGGTATGATTATAAAATACACCTGACGGCAGAGTATGCAGTGCGAACTTGCCGTAATCATTTACGATGGTATGTCCGGCATTGGCTCCACCCTGGAAACGAACGATAATGTCCGCTTCTTTAGCCAGCATATCGGTAATCTTACCTTTTCCTTCATCTCCCCAGTTTGCTCCAACAACAGCTTTAATCATTTGGTTACCTCCTGACGGGTTATCATCATTTCCTTTACAAAAATGATTATACAACACTTTTCTTATTAGTAAAACTTATTATTACTTATAAATTAAAGTCAATTATAAATTTCCTTAATAAGTATACCATCTTTCTTATTTTCCCACCAGAACTTTTTCATATTTTCCGGAAATCTTTTTAGATTTTCCGTAAACCACATGGCTGAGCACATACTGACCGTCGTTGACAAAGATTTCAATCAGATGATCGTTCACCAGAATATCCAGCTGTGCCGCACCCTCAATCACCGGAGTCGCACCTACAGTTCTCACTTCGTCACATCCTTCAAGAACGGCTGACCGGTCGCCAACGACCTTTCCTTCGCTGCGGCTGATCACATACCCACCAATATTTAGGTTTCTCCCTCAGAAAGTCCGTCCGGATCCAGGTAAAACTTTCACTCTCTGCTGCCTCTTCGGCTGTTAGTTTCCACTGCTGAGGTATGCGTCCACCTGTGGATGCATGTGGAAATACAGATGTCCCTCTTTTTCTTCCACCACGCGGGCACTACTCATCATACCGTTCCATGCCGGGCGATCCGTACTGTCTGTCACTGCCATCGGCATACGCATCCAGGAGATCATCACTCTTCTTCCCTCCGCATCCAGTGTCGTCTGCGGTGCATACAGATCCAGACCGTAATCCACATAACTGTGGGTATCCGGCAGCTTCAGTTCACAGGTCTTCGGATCAAATTCCGCCAGCGCCCACACAGCCTGGTCCGGATAATTTCTTCTCCCCCGGTGTCAGACGCATCGGACAGCCGATGAAAATCCACTGATCATTCTGAGAAAACAGATCCGGACACTCGATCGTCCATCCGTATGATTCTGGCCGGCACTGATTTGCGTAAGTCCAGTTTTCTCCGTCTTTACTCGTATAAAAGAGAACTCTTCCGGCGTCATGATACGAGCTTCCCATCATCATATAATAGCTGTCTCCGTCTTTCCACACCTTCGGATCTCTCATCTTCGGTTCTCCGACCTCTTCATCATGAACAGTCGGCAGCACCTTCTTTTTATCCCAGTTATTAAAATGGAACCCGTCTTCCGATACGATCATTGCCTGGCTCGTCTGAATGGCATCGTCCAGTACCCGGTGAATATCTTCCGGGTTTGGTTCAGATATTTTACCGCGCTGTAATAAATCTTCAGCTTACCATCTTCTTCCAGTGCAGTACCGGAAAACACACCATTCTGATCATATTCTTTGGTTGGAAACAGTGCGATTCCCTGATACTCCCAGTGCACCAGATCCTCACTGACCGTATGTCCCCAGTGCATGGTTCCCCATTCCGGCGCATACGGAAAATGCTGAAAAAACAGGTGATATTTCGCCTTTGTAATAGATAAAACCGTTCGGATCGTTGATCCAGCCGCCGTTGGAGGCGATGTGGAACTTCGGATACCAACGGTTGTTGCGCGCGGCGGCCATGGCTGCAAGCGCCCGCCTCCGCCTGTGCCAGAGCCTCGCTGTGGTTCTTGATTTCGTGAAGGACGGGTGCGTCCGGGGGTGAAGCCAGTCATCGTTGAATAGCCTTTCTTGTGATTGTTGAATTGCTGCTTATTGAGTTTTGAGTAAAAGTTGTAAGAATGCTGCCCGAAGCGGAAAAAGGGGAAACGCTTCGAGCAGCACGTTCAGTTATGTTCTTGGCCGGACTTGCGATTGCGTTCAGGCGTTCGCTTCTGCAGCGGCCTGGGCCTTGAGCTGCTTGTCGGTGTAGAACGGGTCGCCGCCGACTTCCTGATCATCATGCTTGATGACGAAGAAGCCGTAAATCAGTGCGCACAGCACGATGGCAGAGATGACCCAGAAGGTCACGCGGGATCCCATGTCGTTGTTCGGCAGAATCTGAGCCATCTTGTCGTGGAAGGCACCCAGAGGGGTCGAGAAGATGACCTGACCCACTTGGGAAGCGATCTGGAAGCCCACCATGTACAGCGTGGCAGAGAGCTTGGTGTCGAAGTGCAGAGTGAAGTAGCGGAATGCCGGCAGGCAGAACAGCGGAACCTCGATGGAGTGGAACAGCTTGACGATGGAGACGCTGACCGGATCGTGGAACACGCCGCACAGGCCGATGCGCAGGAACATCACGGTTGCACCGAGCAGCAGGGAGTTGCGCACGCCGATCTTCTTCATGATGATCGGAACAACACCCATCATGGCGGACTCGAGGAACACCTGGAAGGAGTTCAGGGTGCCGTAGGTGGCGTTGCCGATTTCAGTGGTGGAGAAGAGGGGAAGCGTAGTAGTTCGGGAACATCTGCTGATCGAACACGGGTATAGAA
>ENA-OPYX01000423-OPYX01000423.1-human-gut-metagenome-genome-assembly--contig:-NODE-423-length-24701-cov-9.527590_pt1 | contig 24701 bp, 23 predicted proteins | sample MGYA00242639_ERZ504486 | MGnify/ENA primary metagenome ERZ504486 (study PRJEB26092, sample SAMD00036296) | human gut metagenome | host: Homo sapiens | study: EMG produced TPA metagenomics assembly of... | reverse complement strand
CCCGCGGTCTCGACCTTGGCAAGGTCGCGCGTTACCAACTACGCCACTATCGCATAAGCGGGTGATGGGAATCGAACCCACGTATCCAGCTTGGAAGGCTGGTGTTCTACCATTGAACTACACCCGCGCATCGTCGCTTCGGTGATTACCGATCGCTTGACCGCTGCAACGATGATTAGTATATAGCATACTGTTTTATTTGTCAACAGGTTTTTTGAATTTTTTTAATTTTTTATTTATTGGATTTTTTATCAATAATCCCATACATTTGTGGCAGAAACCTGGCCCTTCGGTTTCTTGATCACAAGCTCCGGACTCTTGGCACTGACCTTGGTATTCGCAGGAATGGATTCTGTGATAAAGGTATTACCGCCTATAATAGTATTCTCTCCTACAACCGTCTCACCACCGAGCACTGTGGAATTAGAATAGATCGTTACATTATCACGAATAGTCGGATGACGTTTTACATTGGCAAGCTGCTGTCCCTTTCTTGTGGAAAGCGCTCCCAGTGTCACTCCCTGATACAGCTTTACATTATTTCCGATCTCTGTAGTCTCACCTACAACCACACCGGTACCATGATCGATAAAGAAATATTCTCCGATGGTCGCTCCCGGGTTGATATCGATTCCTGTACGGCCATGAGCATATTCCGACATCACGCGCGGGATAAATGGAATTTCTTCTTTATAAAGAACATGTGCCAGGCGATACACGTAGATAGCAAATAATCCCGGATATGAAAAAATGATCTCTTCCTTGCTCTTGGCTGCAGGGTCACCATCAAAACCAGCCTGCACATCTGTCAGAAGCAGTCTCTGAATCTCAGGAAGCTGCTCAAAAAATCCACAGGCAGTTCTGTCTGCATGAGTTGCTGCTTCTTCCGGTTCCTCTCCGTGATAAAGAAGTGCGATCTCAATCTGGTTCTTCAATCTGTCATAAAGATCATTCAGTCTGTGTCCCACATAATACTCCGGAAATACGGTAGCACTGGTATCCGTACTGAAATATCCCGGAAATACAATAGATTTCAGATCTCTTACTATATCAATGATCACCGAACGGTTCGGCAGGCGTCTGCCGCTCTTCGGCATAAAAAGTTCTTCTGAAGCATAATTCTCAGTAAGACCCTTCGCCGCTCTGAGAATCGCTGATTTCTTATCGCTCATAATTCCCTCCATTTCTGCACATCCACTTCTGTCTGTACACTTTATCTCATTATCATATTATAGTCTGGAAGATTCGTCAATAATACAAAAAAGAAAAGTTTTAAAAAAGATTGACCTTTCTTCGGATACCTTATATAATAATAAAGGTTTTCACGAAAGCTACAAAAAAGCTCTGAAAGCATCCGGAGATGTACCCAAGTGGCTGAAGGGTCCGCACTCGAAATGCGGTAGGCCGGGCAACCGGTGCGAGGGTTCAAATCCCTCCATCTCCGTTTACTGCCGTTTTTTCACCAGTTAAAAATATGGTGGTATTTATATTTTGTATAAAAAAGCACTCTCATCTCTTGACAATTGTATGTTTTATATGTATAATTGCAACAGTGATGAAAACACAATTGGATATAGGGGATTGGTCAAATGGTATGATAGGGGTCTCCAAAACCTTTGGTGGGAGTTCGATTCTCTCATCCCCTGCTATTAAGAACGCTGAAAAGTCTTAATCAAAGATTTTCAGCGTTTTTTGTTTTTCCATAAAGTTTAAAGGAAACCCATATTGAGACTGTATAAAGAAAAAGTGACCGCCCGGCCTGAAATATCATCGTCTGGGTGATCACTTTTCAATATTTTACTCCGCACTGCATTCATATCGTGAAAATTTCTGCATGTATCCACCTGCACTTATCACTTCAGTTACTCCAGATTATCCGGTCCAAATCCAATTGGCAAAAGTTCCTTTAGCGTAAAGATATCATAATTTTCTCTGCTGACTGCCAGTATGATCTGAAAAGTTTCCGGATCACAGAACTCCATCATAACCTGTCTGCATACTCCACAGGGTGCTGCATACTCTGTGGGAACACCATCCTTGCCGCCAACGATACAGATTGCCTGAAAGTCTCTCACGCCTTCACTGACTGCTTTGAAAAAAGCTGTTCTTTCCGCACAATTTGTTGGCGTATAGGCAGCATTTTCTATGTTGCACCCTGTATAATAAGTGCCGTTTTTGGCAAGAAGTGCCGCCCCTACATGAAAATGTGAATATGGCACATAGGAATAGTCCATCTGTCTGATCGCCAGATCGATCATTTCTTCAATCTGTTTCTTTTCCATGATTTTCCCACCTTTCCTGAATCAGGCATGTATACGTTATTCTTCTTTTTTCTGTGCCTGATCTGCACGGATCAGTTCACGGATTGCCTGTACTGCAACCTGGATTGCTTTATCGGTATCATGTACCACAGGATTATCCAGGCCCAGCTTCTCTCTTTCCTGATTTGCAAGCACCAGGAAACAGGCGCCCACTCTCACCTTTAAATAATTTGCCACCACAAAAAGAGCAGCGGATTCCATCTCCGAAGCAAGACAGCCGAGGCGTTTCCATGCTTCCCATTTATTCATCAGTTCATAGCTGACCGGTTTTGTTTCCGGCTCATGCTGACCATAAAAGGCATCCTTAGACTGTACCACACCTGTGTGAAATTCACATTCTTCTTTTTTTGCCCCTTCCACAAGTGCATTGATCACTTCCAGATTTGCCACTGCCGGAAATTCAATAGGTGCATACTCTTTGCTGGTGCCTTCCATACGAATCGCGCCCGTTGCAACAACAATATCACCGCTCTTTACCTCCGGCTGCATCCCACCGCAGGTTCCGATCCTCACAAAAGTATCTGCACCACATTGATAAAGCTCTTCCATTGCAATAGACGCCGACGGCCCTCCGATTCCGGTAGAAGTCACACTTACCTTTACTCCATCCAGTGTTCCGGTGTACGTTACATACTCACGGTTATCTGCCACAAAAACCGGATCATCAAAATATTGAGCAATTTTTTTACAACGCTTCGGGTCCCCCGGCAGGATAACGTAACGTCCGACTTCACCTTTCGCCACCTGAATATGATACTGTCTGCCTGCGTCTTCTGAATAATTTTTCATGTTGTTCCCCCATTTCCACATCTGTTTTTCTTTCATTCATAAGATATGATGATCTTCTTGCAATACTCACATCGGCAAGCACTGATCCGATCACCATATATCATTTTTGACAGACCTTTCTCTGTATTTAACCGCATGGATTCACCTTTTGATCTCCATTCCATTCCTGAATTGAAAGAATGTATCTGTCCCTCACACATTTTTCTTCCGCAGTATGGACATTTCACCTTGATTTCTTCTTCATCTGTGCTCTCGTTCAGCATTTGCGCATCGTAACGGTGTACAACCTGATCATCCTCTGCGTCAATTGAATTTACTCCCATGTTTTTCTCCTTCATTATATTTTTCTCTGGCATTCCTTAAATGCCGCCATAAGTTTTTTCTCTTCAAGCGGTTTGGTCAGATGCTGGTTCATTCCGGAAATGCGGCTGTTGATCATATCCTCAGCCAGAGCATTTGCACTCATAGCTATGATCGGAATCGTTCCCGCATCACTCCGTTTCATGGAACGGATCTTTCTTGCTGCATCCCATCCGTTCATATTTGGCATCATAATATCCATAAAAACTGCATCATAATACTCTGGTGCAGATTCCTCAAATTTTTTGACCACTTCCATACCGTCAGCAGCACACTCTACATAAACACCTTTATTTTCCAGCATAAATTTTACAATTTCCATGTTCAGCTCATTGTCTTCTGCGACCAGAGCACGTTTTCCCTCTAAAGATATCTCCTCATGACTTTCTGCCTTTGCAAGCTTTTCCGGATTTCCAATCTTAAACGGAAGTGTGACACGCACAGTAGTTCCGATACCTTTCTGGCTTTTTATCTCGATTGTTCCGCCCAGACTCTCCGCCATTTTTTCTGATATTGCAAGACCCAGGCCGGTTCCTTCATATTTCGATCTGCTGGTTATATTTTCCTGTGAAAACATTTCACAAGCATGAGGAATAAACTCCTGGCTCATACCGATTCCATTGTCCGAGCATTCAAACTCATATACTACATTCTCATCATCTGCTGATTTTTCTTTACACCATACATGTACACTGCCGCCTGGCTCAGTAAACTTCACTGCATTATCACTAACTGCATCCAGGATCTTTTTCAGATAAACAGGATTTCCCTTCAGACATATATGTCTTAAATCAGATTTTTTCCAGTCTACCACATAATCAACATCTTTTTCTTCTGCCTGGACCTGTTTATCCGTATTAGCCTTATTTAACAGTTCTGCCAGGTCAAATGTCAGCTCCTTTTCTGAAAAATCACCGCTTTCCAGTTTGTTCATCTCCAGAATATCGCTCACGATCGAAACAAGATATTTTGAGAATTTCATGATCTGATCTCTGCATTTCTGCTGGACTTCCACATCTTCAGGATAACAGTTTGCCAGATCGAGCATACCCATGATCCCGTTCACTGGTGTTCGGATATCATGGCTCATATTGGACAGAAACCTAGATTTCAGAGCTGCGTCCTTCCTTGCTTCTGCCACCTGATATATAAGATTCTGCTCTTTTTTCTTCACATCGCTGATACTTCGGATCGCACAAAGTACATGGGTCAGCTGTCCGTTCTCATCTCTTTTCTTTTCAATAAAGCGAAGTTTATGCCAGTTTCCATCCTTCATCTGGTATTCCATCGCAATGGTCTCTTCGTTTTTCATTCGTTCTGCCAGTGTACTCATATCTGTAAATTTTAAAAAAGCATCCTGATATTCCTCAGCTACAAACTGTCTGCACAGTTTTTCATTATTAACCGATAAAATACCTGCTTTTATATATTTCAGATTTTTCGCATCTCTGTTTGATATTTCTTCAAACCAGTCTTCCTGGATATCAATCCTTGAAATATAATGATAGGTCTTGGCAATGGCATCTATGATCTCATTATTCAGCCTTGTTTTTTCCAGTGCTTCTGCCAATTTTTGCTGGATTGCTTTTTCCTTATAAAGAATACTGCCAACATTACGATATCCTAAAAAAATAGTAAATGTTTCATCATCAACTTTTCCTTTTGCAGCATAAGCTTCGTAATAGCTGTTGTGTCCATCTTCCGAAATGCTCTGATAATGATATGTAATTTTCTCTGTATGGCGAAGTCTTTTTTTCATGTTCCTGCATAAATGCCAGTCAAGAAATTCTGCCTTGTCTTTCTCCGAAATAAAGGTATCTGCATATACTTTGGAATATTCATCAAAACTGTTAAATATCCCCGACGTCTTATCAGCAAGCTTCTTTGCATTGGTATTTGAGACAAGTCTTAAGATTTCGTATTTTCCGGAATTGAGTTCTATACGATACAGCGAAACATATTCCGGAAATAATTTTTTTATGATGTAATTCTCATCTGGCATCGGATCATTTATTTCTGTATTCTTATTCTCCGCTTTTTCAGACTCATAGATCATACCTGAACAGAAACCCGTTTTTCCAACTGGTGCAATGACCACATGATAGTTTTTTTCTTTTCGCACGTCTGTCTCACTGGACCGGTTCTCATATGCCGCTTCATAACAGACATGCAACCATTTATTATCTGCCTCCGGAAACAAACTCTGAAATGAATGGTCCAGTATTTCCTCCAGGCTGTGATCTTTTATATCTGCAAAAGCCTGATTACAGTAACGGTAGATCCAGTCCACCGGCTGTCCCTTATCGTCCAGCACAAGTTCCAGCACGCAATATCCTACAGGACTGTAGTCAAAAATACTCAGGTTAAACTGTTCTTTATATGAAGGCATAGCATTAACACCCCCTTTTACTGTCAGAATCTGCTGATAGCCACCCTCCGCATACCATCTTTTTGTCAGAAGATATACTGACTTTTTCTGTATTATACCATCTCATGAATTGCAGGAAAAGAATATTTTGGCAGAAGCTTCTTTCATAATGATTTTTTTCATCAGCCAGAAATATATCCTGGCAATCGAATCTCGATTCCATTCTTTTCGCAAAAACAGAACATACCGCCGTTTACCGACAGTTTCTCTGATTTTCCGGTTATCTTTATACATATTTTTGTTCAATTATCCCCTTGACGTAAAGCTATCTCCAGGGTGTATCATTATCCTGTGTTAAAGGAGGTATACTATCATGTTTAAGACATTAGAAGAAAAGACTGAAGAGAAAGCAATGGTGCAGTTCCTTGAACGCTTTACAGATTATCCATTTCTGGTAAAGTTCAAGAATTCCAAATATCTGATCGGAGAGGGTGAACCTACATTTACGGTTAATTTCAAAAAAGCAATTCCTATCGCAGATCTGATGAAAAGTACTTCTCTCGCACTGGGAGAAGCTTACATGCGTGGTGATCTGGATATCGAGGGAAATCTTTATGAAGCTCTTGATCATTTTCTTGGACAGATGGGTAAATTTTCCACCAACGAATCTGCTCTGAAAAAAATCATGTTCAGCTCTACATCCAAAAAGAACCAGGAAAAAGAAGTAACCAGTCACTATGATATCGGAAATGATTTCTATAAATTATGGCTGGACGAAACCATGAGTTATTCCTGTGGCTATTTCATTCATGAAGATGATACTCTGTATCAGGCACAGGTAAACAAAGTAGATTACATTCTTAAGAAATTACATCTTGAAGAGGGCATGTCCCTTCTGGATATCGGTTGCGGATGGGGATTTCTGCTCATCGAAGCTGCCAGAAAATATAAGATTCACGGCACAGGCATCACATTAAGCCATGAACAATATGCTGAATTCCAGAAACGTATCAAGGATCAGGGCCTGGAAGATTATCTTACAGTAGAACTGATGGATTACCGTGACCTGCCGAAATCCGGTTATCAGTTTGACCGTGTTGTCAGTGTTGGTATGCTGGAGCATGTCGGCCGTGACAATTATCAGCTCTTCCTTGACTGCGTAGAAAAAATCCTCAAACCAGGTGGATTATTCCTGCTTCACTTTATCAGTGCCCTGAAAGAACATCCTGGCGATCCATGGGTTAAAAAATATATTTTCCCAGGTGGAACTGTTCCAAGCCTCCGTGAGATCCTGACTCATATGGCTGAAGATAATTTCCACACTCTGGATATTGAAAATCTCCGCCTGCATTACAATAAGACATTACTTCACTGGGAAAAGAATTTCCGCGACAATATCGAAAAAGAAAAGACCATGTTTGATGAAAACTTCCTGCGTATGTGGGATCTTTACCTTTCTGCATGTGCAGCAACCTTCCACAACGGAATCATTGATCTTCATCAGATCCTTATGACAAAAGGAATTAATAACGATCTGCCAATGACTCGCTGGTATTAATTGTTTCATCAATTTTCATAAAAAATATCGTACAGAACCTTTTCTGATAAAATTCAGAAAAAGTATTTCTGTACGATATTTTTGTTTCTGTTCCAATATCCGGAATTCCTTGCCCATCTATGCATAATCTCCGATCAATAATTTTCTGATAAGCTTGGTATAAACATTCTCCACAAACCACGGTTCTGTTGATTTCTTTAATGCTTCTTCCGGTAAAAACCAGGCTACGCCACTGTTTTCATCTGCTTTTATGGAAACAGTCTCTTCTGAATCTGCCTCAAGGAGATATGTTATATTAAAGTGCAGATGGCTGGATACATATTTTCCTTTTTTCACATGCCCGTCTACAGTCAGAGATTCCATGGAAAAAATTTCTTCTGACACAGGACGAACATTGGAAATCCCAGCTTCTTCTTTTACTTCTCTGACGGCAACAGACAGTAAATCAGTCTCTCCATCTGCATGTCCTCCAAGCCAGGACCAGGAATTGTATATGTTGTGATATACCATAAGGACTTTAGTCCGGTCTTTGTTTACTACCCAGGCAGAAGCCGTCATATGGGCTACTGCATTCTCTCTGGAAAAAGCATTCTCATTGTTTCTGATCCAGTCCAGGATCAGGATTTTATCTTTTTCTTCCTGCTCATTATATGGCTTGTATTTTTCCATCTGATCGATCAGTTTCTGGCGTGTTATCATTATGCACTCTGCCTCTTTCTTAAATATCCTCCAATGTATTTTTATTAACAAACACATTGTATTTTATCATCATATCCAATGCTTGTAACTATCTTTTTTATTTAATACCCATCCTTTAACCGGACAATATTTTTTAATTCTTTTCCATTCAGATATCGTTCCAGATTTTCCATGCAGATGTTCCAGATCATATCCTGGACTTCAGCGTTTCCGCCGAAGCTCGGGCCTGCAATGTGTGGGGTAATGAGGACGTTTTCCATATTCCAAAGAAGTGATGTCTCCGGCAATGGTTCTGTCTCAAATACATCCAGGATCACTCCTTTTAAGTGGCCTTCCTCCAGTACTTTGAGCAGAGCTTCTGTTTGAATGAGACTTCCTCTTCCCACATTAACCAGAATTGCAGCTTTTTTCATGGAATGCAGCCGTTCGTAATTCAGAAGGCCTTTTGTTTCCGGCGTTCCCGGGAGACAGCCGATCACAATGTCTGCTTTCTGAAGCTGCTGATCCAGAGCTGTCAGATCATATACCTCATCAAACTCTTTCATCTGCTGCGAATGCCCCGGGACTGCAGTTCTTTTTATTCCAGTCACATGAGTTTCAAATGCTTTCATTCTGTGGGCAATGTTTCTTCCAATATCCCCGGTTCCCAGGATAAGGATATTTTTTCCATATATGGTTTCTGATGATTTATTCTGTACCCAGAGGTGTTTCTGTTTGTTTTTCCAGTAATTCGGAAGTCCACGGTACAGCGCAATGATATTCCCGATCACATATTCTGATATGATCTTTCCAAAAGCGCCGGAAGCATTGGTTAATGTAACTCCTGTCGGGAATGCTTTCATTTTTGTATATTTATCCACACCGGCCCAGGTCAGCTGGAGCCAGCGAAGATTTTCTGCTTTCTGAAGTTCTGATTCTCCCGGTTCTCCGATCATTACTTCTGCTGCCACGATCGCATCCTCAGTTTCTTTGCCATGAAATGTAAATTCACATTGAGCTCCGAATTTCATTACAAACTGATTTTGGATCTCTGCATCGCATTGTGGTTTTATTAAAACTTGTATTTTCTTCATGTTTTTTCTCCGCAAATCATCTTTATCAGCTATATCCTACCATAATTAATAGCCATCTGCTATTATTTTCTGTTATTTCTGCCTCTGATACCTGGTCACTGCCAGGATCATGCAGACAAAAACTACCGCGAACATAGCTTCCAGTCCAATGCCTTTCCAAACCGATGCAGCTGCCTCACCTGAGAGGCGGCTGTAACTTCCAAGAGTCTCATTTACAGTTTCATACCAGTACACCGGAAGAAACTGAGACACCTTCAGGACGTTTCTGTCCATAACATTCATAGGAACAAACACGCCACACAGGAAGCACATTCCAAGAGACAGGATATTTGCGATCCCGCTTAACATGTTGCTGTTTTTTACAAAAAGACCGATCAGATAGGAAAGTGAAAGTGCCACTGCCATCATCACCAGAGTGTTCAGTACATAATATCCGAAATTTTCTGAACTGAGAAATTTTTTTCCATACATAAGGATAGCTCCTGCCATACCGATTACCCATAATCCCCCACCCATCACAAACATGGCCAGAAGTCCTTCCAGACTCTGTCGTCTTGCAGAAACCGCAGATGCCTGCATTCTCTTTGGTATATCGTCTTTTTTGAAAGCCATCAGCACATATCCCATTACATAGCAGAGTAATGCAAGAAACAGATATGGAATATATCGGAAATAATAGAGCCATCCGGACGTACCATTGTTTTCATCTGTATCCAGCATTGTGACTTCTCCTCTTTTTTCATCCAGGATCGCAGCTGCCGCTTCCTTCCGGGAAAAACCGGCTTCCAGATATGTCCGCATTGTATTCAGGCAGCTCTCAAGCTGCTGATCCACATAATATGCCGAATAAGATCCGGGCACCTTTGTCACGGAAATACTTTCGCCGTTTACCATACAGCTCTCATAAAAATTCTCAGGGATCACCACGATGTACTCTACATTTCTGTAAAAAAGCTCCTCCTGAAGCTTCTCCCTGTCATCCTCCAGCATTGTCACGTGATGCGTGCCTTCAAGCCATTTTACCAGTCCTTCTGCAAGTGGCCCGTTATCTTTATCCACCACTCCGATCTTTATTTTTTCGCTTTCATAGCTGGTATAAGTTTCCTTACCGGCCGCTGCCTGAAGTGCCATTGTCACTCCGAAAAAAATCCCCAGATACAGAAGGATCAGCCCTGTATTTTTTTTCATGATTCTCATATAGCCTTTAAATACTGTCATAACGTTCCCTCCTGACCATGAAAAAGGATGCCAGCACCAGCACCACACACATTACCGCCAGTGTGATCAGATTTCTATAATATCTGGTCATATCATCATATACATTGATACAGTAAAATGCATCTGAGATCAGTGATGCAGGATTGATCCGGTTCACAAACGGAAAACTTTTTTCCACGATATCCTTCATATTTCCGTTCATCAATCCTGCAAGGAAACTGCTTACCATGGAAATTCCCAGTATGATCCCGATCTTGGCACCTTCCTGCATTTTTCCAAGACTCCCAACGAACATTCCCATAGATACGCCGATAAGACTTCCGAAGAAAGATATCACCAGCATTTTCCCCATCTGCCCCTGAAAATCCAGTTTGAGAACATATCGGAGATACAGGAGCAGAATGATCACATCCACATAGCCCAGGGCAAAAGATGTCAGCTGATCTGTAAGAATCAGCTTCAGTTTGTGAGTCGGCGTCACGCATCGTCTGGCTGCCAGCGGTGTGATATTGGCCTGGATCCCGATAGCAGAGCCAAAGCCGATAAAGCATCCATACAGACAGGCCATGGCGATCAGTGCGTAAAAGAACTGCACATTTCCGTCAATGGTCCGGCCCCCAAGAGACACCTCCTTTACCAGACTGTCAGCGCTTAACAGGTTTGTTATGGTTTCTATGTCCATCTCCGGATTTTTTTTCATGATGTTGGTGATGGTCGTCCTAGTATTTTCGCAGCTGTCAAGAACTGTCTGGAGGATACTCTCTTCTATTCCGGTTCCTGCTACTGTAAGGGAAGGTTCTTTTCCTACATAATAAATCCCTTCTACTTTTTTATCCTGCAGTGCTTCCAGAGCTTCTTTTTCTGACATCTCTTCCTGCTTTAAAAGATCCGGATTGCTTTCTCCCACCTGTTCCAGATAAGTCAGGAAAAACGTATCCGCTATATCTTCTTTTACCACTGCCACCGGAACCGTCTGAAAATCTGCCTCATTGATATTTCCGAATGCAAAATAGAAAAAGGTTCCAAGCACAAGTGGAAAAACCAACGGCCAAAATACAATGTTAAAATTCCGGATTTTGGAAAGAAAACTGTATTTCAGTAAATGCAACATCTCTTATCCCTCCTAATCTCTCAGCTGTTTTCCGGTGATCTCCAGGAATACATCATTCAGTGTAGGCAGCTCAGAAAAGACTCTTCCAAAAGAAATATCCTGGCTCTGCAGATAATTAAGCAGCCGGATCAGGTTATGCTTTGCATCTGTACAGCGTACAGTCAGCACCTGTTTTTCGTACCGGACATCAAAAACATGTTCCAGCGTACGGATATCCTGAAGATTTTTTTCCTCCAGAACAATAGCTTCCACAGTAACAGTCTCGCCTGTTTTGATCATCTGTTTCAATTCTTCTTTTGTTCCCTGAGCGATGACTCTTCCGTGATCCATAATCGCGATCCTGGTACAGATCTGCTCCACTTCTTCCATGTAATGGGATGTGTAGATAATTGTGGAACCCTGCTGGTTCAGTGTCTGGATTCCTTCTAGGATCTTGTTTCTGCTCTGTGGGTCTACTGCTACGGTTGGCTCATCCATGATGATCAGCCTTGGTTTGTGAGCGATCCCACAGGCAATGTTCAATCTGCGCAAAAGACCTCCGGAAAGCTTCTTCGGATACATTTTGCGGAAATCTTCAAGACCTGTAAATTCAATGGCATCCTCCACCAGCTCTTTTCTCCGTTTCTTGTCTCTTATGTAAAGGCCACAGAAATAATCGATATTTTCCTGCACTGTCAGCTCATCAAAAACTGCTACATTCTGAAGCACGATTCCGATCTGTTCCTTGATCTTATAGCTGTCCGGTTTCATCTCTTCACCGAAAATCTTTACTTCACCTCTGTCATATTTCAGAAGTGACAAAAGGCAGCTGATGGCCGTTGTCTTTCCTGAACCGTTGGGGCCAAGCAGTCCGAATATCTCACCCTCCCGGATATCCAGCTCCAGATGATTCAGTGCGGTAAGATCGCCATATCGTTTTACCAGATTTTCTATGTGAACCATACTCTTTGACATATATTTCCCTCCCTTTTCCTGTCCGTTAAACAGATCTTTCCTGTTTTACTGCAGAAATTCATATTTCTTCTATGATGTCATTATATCCTTTTCTTCTGTCTGCTCCAAGTGTCGGATGTCATTATCTGCGAATGACAAATGTCATGTCTTTCGTAAGAGCACAGATTTTTCTTTGCAGGGAAGGAACCGGTATATTATAATAAAGGCACGTTGATTTCAGAAATAATTCTGAGAAAGGAGGGTTTATTTTTTATGCGTTATTTCACAGATTCCATCCTATTGCTTTTATACAGTACTTTAACATTTTTTTATGTGCCTGCAGATCAGGCTCTTGTGTTCGCCTTCCTTTTTGCAGTGATCCTCAGCTGCATTACTTATTTGTTCAGGGCATGTAAAACAGAATCCGGTTCACACAATTCTCTATCTTTATTGAAATGCTCCGGAAATATCATTCCTGTTCTTGCAGGAAGTTATGTGATCTTTGGATTATGTTCCCTGTGGTTTTCGGATCTTCTTCTGTTTTTCCCACTGCTTCTGTATCAGACTTTATCTTCCGGACTTTTTCTGCTGGCAGCGGCTGAACTTCCATTCTGGGGATTTCTGTTTTTTCAGATCAACGACTTTCCGACAGTTCTTTCTATACTTGGGATTTTAGGTTTCGTCCTTTCATTTTTTCTCTGGCTCTATGCCGGAAAATATCAGGCTCTTTACCAGGATTTTCATCAGATCCGGGATGACAGTGAGGAACATACGCTTCTTCTTTCTAAAAAAAACAAGGCACTTCTGGAAAAACAGGATTACGAGATCTATGCTGCTACATTGCGAGAGCGAAACAGAATTGCCAGAGAGATCCATGATAATGTGGGACATGTGCTTTCCCGTTCTATCCTTATGACTGCTGCCTGCAAAACCATAAATAAAGATGAAGCTCTTGCTCCTCTTCTGGAAAATCTGGAAGCTTCCCTGAATGATGCCATGAACAGCATCCGTTCCAGTGTCCATGATCTTCACGATGATGCGGTGGATCTGGAAGATGCCATAAAAGGACTTGTAAAGGATTTCACCTTCTGTCCGACAGCCCTTACTTATGATATGTCCAGGCAGGTTCCAAGGGAGGTGAAATACAGTCTGATCAGTATTACAAAAGAAGGCCTTTCCAATGTGATGCGGCATAGTAATGCAGATTCCGTGAATATTCTTCTGCGTGAGCATCCTGCACTTTATCAGCTGTGCATTGAGGATAATGGAACATCGGGAAATGAAATTCCGGATATTCAAACTGAATCAGACAGTGATAAGATGAATAATATTTCCGATGGTATGGGACTGTCCAATATCCGGGATCGTGTAAAGTCACTGGGTGGTACGGTCCAGATTACGCAGGAGAAGGGTTTTCGGATCTTTGTAACGATCCCGAAATCTGTTTCTGATTGAAGCAGTCTGTTTTTTCTGCTCTGTAATTTAATTTTTTTTCAACTCATAAACAGGAGATTTTGACATGAAAATTATAATCGTAGACGATGATTGCCTGGTTGCAGGTGCATTAAAAACCATTCTTGAGGCAAACCCGGATATCAAAGTGACTGCCACCGGCTCTGATGGTGAAGAAGCCTGTGCTCTGTACAGAGAGTATCTTCCGGATATTCTTCTGATGGATATCCGTATGAAAGGAATGGATGGACTGGAAGCTTCCAGAAAGATCCTGGGTGAATTTCCGGAGGCAAAGATTCTTCTTCTGACTACTTTTTCCGATGATGAATATATTGTAAAAGCCCTCCGCCTTGGCACAAAGGGATATCTTCTGAAGCAGGATTATACCAGCATTTTTCCGGCTTTGCAGGCAGTCTATTCCGGACAGACTGTATTCGGCACGGAGATCATGTCCAAGATCCCGGAGCTTCTGCAGTCTTCCGGTGGATTTGATTATACTTCCCGGGATATCAATGAACGGGAACTGGATATCATCCGGCTGATCGCCAACGGATACAGCAATAAGGAGATTGCCGCAGAACTTTTTCTCAGTGAGGGAACTGTACGGAATTATCTCAGTTCCATTCTGGATAAACTGCAGCTGAGAGATCGGACACAGGTTGCTGTGTTTTATTATCAACATAAATAAGGAGAACTATAATGAACCGCTATCTTACTATCCATATCCCGGAAACAGCTGTTCCGATGCCTGTCTCCCGCTTTCTTCACACTCAGGCCGGTCTTACAAAAAAGCAGATCAGCCAGGCAAAGTTCCGCCCCGGTGGTATCAAAAAAACGGACAGCAATGCCGGGTAACGGAAACAGCTTATCCCGGAGATCAGATCATGGTATGCCTGGAAACAGATGATGTGGATTCTGCACAGCTGGAATCTGCGACTTTCACTGTCAATTCAGACCGTCACAAGTCCTGTTTCCATCATTCTACAGACTCAACCTTTTGTTCCTATTCTGCTTCTGATGCCTGCTGTTTATCAGCTTCAACTTCTCATTTTTTTCCTGAACTGGAAATCCTCTACGAAGACCAGGACATTCTTGCCATAAACAAACCGGCCGGAATAGTCACACACCCTTCTGGTTCTCACTACAGTGACAGTCTATCCAACCAGGTAGCTTCCTATTTCCGTTCCAAAGGAGAGCCTACCAAAGTCCGTTCTATCGGACGATTGGATAAGGAAACCTCCGGTATCCTTCTCTTTGCCAAGAACCAGACTGCTGCCGCCAGATTGCAGAACCAGCGTGAAGAGGGGATTTCAGAGAAAACCTATCTGGCTGCGGTTTCCGGTCCCATGCCTGTGGATACAGATGGAACTTTTCACAGGATCACTGTTCCCCTTGCGCCGGACACGGATAACCGCCTGAAAATGATCATATCTACGGATGGCACGCTTCCCGGAAGTAAACATGCGGAAACTTTTTATTCTGTTCTGAAATCAACCGGCTCCGACACAGCAGCTCCGGTCTCCCTTGTAATGCTCCGTCTGAAAACCGGCCGCACCCATCAGATCCGTGTGCACATGGCATCTCTCGGGCATCCTCTTCTGGGCGATTCCCTGTACTGTTTATCGGAGATGTCGAATCATTTTTCCCGGGCTGCACTCCACGCATGGAAGCTTAACTTTCAACTGCCATTTCCAATTGACGAAGCTGCTTCCGACACCCCGTCTTCCATGCTTCATAACAAAAATGCAAAAAAAGAAATCTCCCTGGAAGCACCCCTCCCGGAAGATTTCAAAAAATTCTATGAAACGATATTCTGAAGCCATACGCCTTTTTTTACAAGGATAAATCCAATGACACATTTCATCATATCCGCAGCCTGGACCATTGCATAGATTGCAAGTACAGGCAGACCTGTAAACCGGCTTAAGGTAAATGCGATCGTCACACTTACCACCCAGATAAACACACTGTCAAACAGAAATGTAACGACGGTCTTTCCGCCGGAACGCAAGGTAAAATACGTTGCATGCAGGAATGCATTCTGTGGCATGAAAAATGCTGTGATCATAATAAAATATTTCGCCAGAGTACGTGCCTCAGCATTGGTATTGTAAAGCTGTGGAAATAACGGTGCCATCACAAACATCACGGCTGCCACGCAGGTACAGCAGAACACAGAGAATGCGATCATCTTGTTGTCCGTATCTCTGGCTTCCTTCATCTTACCTGCTCCCAGAAGCTGTCCTACAACAATGGCTACCGAATCTCCAAGTGCGATAAATACGATATTGAATACATTGTTGATGGTATTGGAAATATTTAATCCCGCAACCACGTTCAGTCCACGGACTGAATAGCATTGTGTCAGCATGGCCACTCCGGCTGCCCATAATGTCTCATTCAGAAGCAGAGGGGTTCCCTTAATAAGGATCTTCTTTGTCAGATTCGCCGGAACCTTTAATGTTGAATACAGCCCCTGTGCAAAAATATTCTTTTCTGTATGCTTATGTGTCCAGCTCAGGACAATGCAGGCTTCCACATATCTGGAAAGCACTGTGGCAACAGCAGCACCCCTTACTCCCATTTCCGGGAATCCGAATTTGCCATAGATCAGAAGATAATTAAATATCAGATTGATCAGCACTGCCACGATCCCTGCCTTCATGGGAAGTACAGTCTCACCACATTCACGTAAGGTACTTGCATAAACCTGTACCATCATAAATGGCGGAAGTCCCAGAAGCATGATCCATAAATACTGTTTTCCATAAATAAGAGTATCCCTGATCTCCTGTGCGGTTCCATCGCCTTTTAAATACATGCTGATCAGTGAATCCCCTGCTGTCAGAAACAGTACAATAGTGATCGCTGTCAGTATCACTGCCATCCACAGTTTATAACGAAGTGTCTGGCGGACACCCTCATGATCCTTCTGTCCAAAATACTGTGCTGTAAAAATTCCTGCTCCGGACACCCCGCCGAAAATACATAGATTATATACAAAGATCAGCTGATTGACGATTGCCGCTCCGGACATCTGTTCTGTACCGATACGACCGATCATAATATTGTCCAGAAGACTGACAAAATTCGTGATCCCGTTCTGAACCATGATCGGTACCGCAATAGACAGGACCATCAGATAAAATCTTTTATCTCCTACAAACTTCCGGAAAAAAGGAGTCTTCTCCTTCACCTTCTCCATAAATCCTTCCCCCTTGTTTTTCGTTTTCCTTCATCCAAAATTTTTCACAAAAAGAAGACTGCCACCCGAAACAGTCTTCCTTTTCGTAAGCGTTGTAGCTAATACATTACTACAAAGCTCTTCCTTTTTCAATAGTCTTAATAACGATAAATCGCCGTTTTTTTCGTATCTTTTTACTCCACCATGTGACTCTCATCTGCAATATATTCAAAGAAGTCAAAGTCTGCACATTTTTTGTGGAGAACGCGGTCTGCACAGGTGATCCCAACCATTGTTCCTGTAAATTCTCCGTACTTGCAGTATTCATCAGAAAATCTTGTGGTGTCAAAGATACGTCCGATCTTTTCATAAGTTTCTCCGTCATAGCCCCACTCGAACCAGGATTTTCTTCCCTCTATATAAAGTCTCAGATAAACCGGTTTATCTTCTACCGGGATTCTGGTATTCAGAAACTCTGTTTTTTCTCCGTTTTCCAGATGGATGATGGACAACGCGCTCTGACCCAGAGTTTCACTGTAATATTTCCGGAGATTGATATAATTCATGTTGTCATAATACAGGATCAGACCTGCGCTGTGCTGATGTACTTCCGGTGTGAATTCCATTTTTGTGGTGATCCGCGCATAGACGCTTGTGAGCTTTCTGGCCAGGATACTTACCTTGTTGAGAGAGGTTCTGGATTCCTGTCCACGAAGACGCACATAGCCTTTTCTTGCTTTCACATCCGCAAAACGCTGAGGCATGATCCTTGGAGAATAATAAAAGTTTCCAAGTTCATCCCCATCAAAATCATCAAAGTCCGGAGCTTTTTCCATCGGATATTCCGGAAGGGATGTTTCCGGCACCTCAAGCTTCGCCAGATTGCTTCCATCCGCCATGCGAAGCCAGTTATCTTCTGTCCACATCATTTTCTGGATAGCTGTCTCTCTTCCAAGTGTACAGCGAAGCTCCGGTACAAACGGTCTGGAACAGAGATGAACCAGATAAACTTCTCCTGTTGGAAGCTCCACATAGCTTCCGTGACCGGATTTCTGAAGTACAGAGTCCGGATTATAGTACTTTGGTTTCAGATGATCCGGATCCTGACGCTCATAGGATTCTCCTGGAACACTGGTAACGATAGGATTCTTCGGATCTTTTTCATATGGTCCCCAGACATTTCCGGAACGTCCCATGGTAACACAATGATTGTATCCAGTTCCACCCTCTGCACACATGATGTAATAGTACCCGCCTCGTTTTGTAAGGTGCGGTGCTTCGATGCAGCCACGGTCTGTACCGCCTCTCCATATCCGCTTCGGATAACCGATGATCTCTTTTTTTTCAGGGGAATACTCTACCATGCAGATAGCACCTGGCTTTTCATAGCCTTCTCTTGTCTCCCACTCCAGTGATACCACATATTTTTTGCCGTTTGTATCGTGGAAAAGGGACGCATCAAAGCCGGAGGAATGAAGGTAAACAGGCTCACTCCACGGTCCGCGGATATCCTTTGCGCAGATCAGGAAATTGTCCACGTCAAAATATCTTGCATTCATGGAATTCATCACTCCATAGACAACATAAAACATGTCCTCTTCCTCGCAGTAGGTGAGACAGGGCGCCCAGATTCCCTTTGCGCTTGGAAGTTTCTTGAGATCTACTTTTTCATCGTCTGTGAGTACGTGAGTGTACAGTTCCCAGTTTTTCAGATCTCTGGAATGGTAGACCGGGATTCCCGGGAACCACTCAAAAGTAGAAACTGCCATATAGTAATCGTCGCCTTTTCTGCAGATGCAGGGGTCAGGATTAAAACCCGGAAGTATCGGATTTACGATCATTTTATTTTCCTCCTTTATCAGCCGGAAACCAGCCAAAGTCATAACATCTTCCTAGATCCCAGCTGTCCCATCCGATCCAGCCCGGAGTGTTTACGGTATCTGTAAGAAGCTTATAGCTCCAGTAAAAATATCCGCTTCCCTTTTCCCAGAGATCCAGCTGTGCTTTTGCCAGTGTCTCATATATCTCTTTTTTCTCTTCCGGTGAAAGACTTTCCTGCCGGTTTCCTTCCACACCGTTAAGAACGCTCTGTCCGCCTTTTGTATCGCAGCCACATGCAAGGGAATTGAACAGGCACCACTCGCCGCAGATCACAGGGAAATATTTTTCCATCTCTGTTATCTGTGGCTGCAGTTCTTCTTTGATATATTTTAAATATCCCTCAACCGTCTGGCTGCAGCCTCTTGCCTCTGCAACCATGAGATACTGGTGGGTATCCAGGATCACGTTAGAGTATTTTTCTTCCTGCATAAAATCCTTCCACGCCATCAGTTCAAAGCCATCGTGTATCACAACAAACTTATCTTTTGGCATATACTCACTGATGCGGTCGTATGCCTCCAGATAAAACTGTCTCAGAAAATCCATTGTGATGGGTGCAGATCCTTTTGCCAGTTCCGGATCTGCCGGTGTGTAACGATTCTGCACATCCATGGTCTCCCACATGTTTTCTGTAATCGGCTCATTTAACGGCTGGATCCCAAACAGGCCTTTTCTGTTTCCGTATCTTTTTGCAAGACGTTCCAGAACACTTAAGGCAAACTCTATTTCTTCTGGTTCCTGTGCCCATTTACATACGCCGCTGATACCGCCGTTGTCAAAACCGTTCTGACTTAAAGGTACTGTATGAAGATCGATAAGAATGGTAAGTCCGTATTTTTCCGCCCAGTTGAAGGCTTTATCCAATTCTTCGATACATCCGATAAATGGTTTCCGGTCACCGAAGATAAAGTATGGCACCGGGATCCTGACGGACTCCATTCCCATCCTATTTATGGTTACAAAATCACGCTCTGTAATGTATTCTGAACGGTGGATCTTTATCCTTGCCTCATATACCTCCGGGGAAAGCTGTGTAGGAAGATAATATTCATCCTCTGCCGTTGTTCCCTCAAATAATGCCGGGCTCATCCATTTTTCCAGTACCAGCCAGTTTCCAAGATTAACGCCTTTGATATTCATTCTCTCTGATCTCCTTTCCATTCAAGTGAGTCCCCATCCACTGCTTGTTGTTTTTCGCAACTGAAGCAGATGACTTCTTTGATTCGGTTAATCTGTATTCTGCATACCGAATCTGACAGTCTTTTCTGTTATTCCTGTCAGATCAGACCTCACCTTACATTTTTTTATTTCTGTACACGTGCCTTCAGGTCTGCGATAATTCCATCGAATTCCTTATCCAGGTGATAGAATTTCATGATCACAAGACCACATACATAAACAATGATTGGAATCCATACGAAGCATACTTTAATGGATGTCAGTGCAGATTCTGTCTGTACTGCCGCTGTTCCGACATATCCGCCGATCTCAAGGATCAGACCAAGAAGTGCAGAACCGATTCCGTTGCCAATCTTGTATCCGAAGCTGCAGGCACTGTTTACAAGTCCCTCTGTACGGCAGCCTGTTTTCCACTCACCATAATCAATAGTATCGGAAACCATCGCCCACATGGTTGCGCCGCCGCACGCATTACCCACGCCACGGATCACGCTGGAGATCACAATGATCACCATGGAACCGCCGGAAAAATTCAGCACCAGCATTCCGATAATATCCAGAACCAGGCCAAGTGCAAATACATTTCTTTTTCCGAATTTTTTTACCAGCATGGCAATGAAAAACATGCCGCAGATCTGTACGATGTTAAAGATTCCGTTGATAGTACTTACCAGATTTTTATCACCCAGGATATCCTTTGCATAGTATACGGTTGCTCCTCCGTTGACAGAATACATCAAGAAGAACAGAGCAAGCATTCCTGTCATCATGATCCAGTATTTGTTTTTGAAAAGTGCTTTGATTCCTGTTACAAATGGTACATCTTCTGTCTGTACTTCGCCTTCATTTTCTGCTGCCCGTACACGCTCTTTTGTTCCAAAGAAGGTACATAAAAATGCCGCGATCGCTACAAATCCGAATACTACAAATGTTTTTGTCCATGCTGCTGCATTGTTTCCGAAGTATTCTACAAGTGGAAGTGTGAAGGTATTAATAGTCAGGGTCCCCGCTGTTGCCAGAAGGTTGCGGAAAATACTTAAAACAGATCTCTCATACGGATCCTGCGTCATCAGCGCGTTCAATGCGGAATATGGCACATTGATAGCTGTGTAGATCACTGTGGAAACAAGGTTATATGTAATGAACACATATACAAGCTTCGGCGTGGAAGCCCAGGATGCAGGAACAGAAACAGAAGAACTCCGGACACAGCAAAGGGGATACACATACGTAAGATCCATGGTCTTGCTTTACCAATATTTCAGATTTTGTCCTGTCGTACGATCACAGCCCATGATGATATCACTGACACCGTCAAAGATCCTGGAGATCATCATAATGGTTCCAACCGCCATTGCGCTTACGTTTTGCATAAATCTGTATAGTAAAACAGAAGAAATGCAGACATCGCCGTGTAGATAATATTGCAGCCAAAATCACCACATCCGTAAGAAAAACGCTCAAATATCTTTCCAAAGGTCAATTTGCTCTTTTATTTCATATTTTTTATTCTCTCCCTGTTTTTTCTTTCGCTTTTCCATAGCCATGGAGCTTTGTTTTATGGTATTATACTATCATAATGCTCCTGTATGGATTAGGTCAGAAAAGCTCCAATATATAGGTCGATATTCTCTTTTTGAGGAGGTTATATGGATAAAAAAGAAATTTCCTATGAGATCATAGATTACTCTAGCATTACAAATGTTAAATTTTATACGTCAACAGATAACGGAAGCTACATTCCTTCCCATTGGCACCGGGCTGTTGAGATCCTTTACATGCAGGAGGGAGAACTGGATGTTACAGTGGAATCTTCCAGCTTCACCATTTATCCCGGTGACTGCATTCTGGTTAATGCCAATGTGATCCATTCTACCAAATGTGTAGTCCCCAACAAGGCTATCGTTCTTCAGATCCCATTGGATTTTATAGAAAAATATATCCCGGATGTTCAGCAATTCATGTTCATCTGGGACTATCAAACGAAAGATCCGGTAAAAAAGACAAAACTGGATATGCTGAAAACCACTCTGGAGCAGCTGCAGATCATTGATGATATCCGCCCTGACGGATTTATCCTACGATTTAACAGCCTGATCTTTGAACTTTTGTTCCAGCTGTATCACAATTTCAGTGTCAAAGTTTTTCAAAGTGATCTAAGCCGGCAGAAAAAAGATCTGGACAGGCTGAATCTGGTGCTGAATTATATTTCTGAGAATTACAAACGGCCTATTTCCCTGGATGAGATTGCAGGTGTTGCTTATCTCCAGACTGGATATTTCTGCCGTTTTTTCAAGAAAAAGATGGGGGTTACATTTCTGGAATATCAGAATGAATACAGACTTTCTTTTATCTACAAAGATCTGATCAATACGAAAGACCCTGTGCATGTGATCCTGGAACGCCATGGATTCACCAATTATAAGCTGTTTCGACGGATGTTCCAGGAGCACTTCGGATGCACACCTACGAAGGTAAGGGAGAATATGCGGAAATAATAGAATGAGCATTATCATAACTTTTATATAGTTTTATTATTTCATATATTCCTCCCTATTTCTTGATGAATTTCGGTATGTAGCCTTTGATTCCTGCTGTCTGCTCTTTTGTTTCGATCTCGCTTTCTGCAGGTGCTGCTTCCGGGAAAATTATAATTTTCAGGAATGCAAGCTTCTTTCCGATAAGTCTGGCAATAAAGCCTACCAGAAGGGCTGCAATAACAGTACCTTCTCTCACACCATCCAGTCTTCCCGCAAATATGAAGGAAAGTACTGCGGCGATCACTGCCATGGATACATCAAAACAGATCTTGGTTGTTCCGAAGTTTGTTTTCCATGTGAGGACAATAGCACGGACAAAGGATTCTCCTGGAAGCATGACAACATCTGCCAGGACTTCCATATATACTCCTACGCCAAGGATCAGACATCCGATAAGCAGGTATACGATTTTCATGATGTACGCTTCCGGATTGACCCAGGAAAAAAGAAGCATGGTGAGGTCGATAAAATATCCAAATATGATGGATACAGTAATCTGAAGAATGTGCTCAAGCTTAAAATTTTTCCGCAAAATGATCAGCTGCAACATGATCAGAAAGATACTGAAAAAGATCATAAAGTTTCCAAGTGTAAACGGAAAATTAAGACTTAATACGTAAGGGAGTTTACAAACAGCCCCACCAGAAATATTAAGTATCGTTTTAGTTTTTCCATCATTTTATATCTCCTCCTCGTTGTACAGATTTTCGCCGGATAATTATTCCTATAATTATGTCTATGTTGTTATTATCCGGTTATTGCAAAGCGGATCTCCACCGGTTTATTTTATTCCAGCAAAAAAAACAGCGAAATGGATAATAGCTCCCATTTCACTGTTTTTTGCTGTTTCTTGTTTTTTATTATTTCTATTAGTATGTCTGTATTATGTCGTTTTACGCAACCTGATTTTTATTGTTGGTAACTGTGAGCAGATGGCTCTTGATCAGTACCGGGCGTACCGCGTTGTAAATGATTGCTACCAGGATCACGGATACTACTGCATTGATAAAGGTAGCTGCTGCGCTCATTTTTGCTAATGCCTGTGCAAGCTCCTGTGGCTGTCCCAGAATATACTGTTTGTAGAAGTAGCCTACGATAGGATCAGCAATTACGTTGAATGCAAGTCCTGCGATAGATGCGATCACACTCCATTTGAAAACATATTTCTTATCTGTGCTCTCATTGATCTTTGCAACCTTGTGTGCTACAAGACCTACGATCAGGCCGATACAGAATTTCAGTACAAAGGTTTTCGGTGCTCCTGTGATATAAACAGGATCCATGATGTCCGCGATTCCCATTCCGATAGCTCCGGCAAGTCCGCCGTATACGCCACCCAGAAGCAGTGCTGCAAGTACACAGAATGCATTTCCGATATGAATGGATGTTGCATCTCCGCCCGGCACCGGAATCTTGATCTGCAGGAATGTGAAGGTTACATAGCATAAAGCTGCTAATAACGCAGTTTCTGCAAGTTTGACTACTGTGTTGTTCTGTGTGTTCATAATAATTCCCCTCTCGTCTTTTGTTATTACTTTAGTGTATGATCAGTTTAATGTGCGAATGTAATAACACGTGTGTTATAGTACTGCTAATTTGGTTATTTTACAAGGGGCAATTTTAATATTTTTTCAGGGGACAGTTTGTTGGATTTAAGCACGAAAAAAGTGGCTGTTCAAGCCACCTTTCACAATTGTATATTCAAAACTACATACATGTTTGTTGATGGTCAATCGTTTTTTGAATCAATTTTAACCTGCGTACCGATACTCCAGCGGTGGTCACTTCGCAACTATGTTGCTCAGTGTCATTTGCTTCGCAAATGTTCAGGAATCATCATGAATGCCTCTCCACAAGCAAGCTTGTTCCGATCCATTCCTGCTGTTTCCTGCCCGCTTCCTCGGCTTTTTGGTCAAGCCCTCACCCGATTAGTAACAGTCAGCTCCATGTGTTACCACACTTCCACCTCTGCCCTATCTACCTCGTCGTCTTCAAGGGGGTTTACTTCTTTAAGAATGGGATATCTCATCTTGAG
>ENA-OPYX01000422-OPYX01000422.1-human-gut-metagenome-genome-assembly--contig:-NODE-422-length-24772-cov-5.041834_pt1 | contig 24772 bp, 25 predicted proteins | sample MGYA00242639_ERZ504486 | MGnify/ENA primary metagenome ERZ504486 (study PRJEB26092, sample SAMD00036296) | human gut metagenome | host: Homo sapiens | study: EMG produced TPA metagenomics assembly of... | reverse complement strand
AAACACGGGCGGAGGAACAGGAAACGCTGGAAGCGGAACAGGAAACACCGGAAGCGGGAATATGAGCGGCGGCACAGGCAGCATGGGCGGAAACATGGGAGGAGGAACAGGAAATGCCGGAGGCAGCAACGAGACCGAATCCGAGCGTGAGGATTCCATCCTCCGTCTCAACGAGGATATGCGCCTTGCATGGTTAAATCATGTTTACTGGACCAGAATGTACCTGATGAGTGCAGTCGCAGACAATGCGGACCAGCAGGCGGTGGAAGAACGGCTGCTTGAGACCGCAGACGAGATCACGGATGTATTTGCAAGGTATCTTCCGATCGCAACGACCAGACAGCTCCGCAATCTTCTGACGGAGCATATTGAAATCGGCGGGCAGATCATTCAGGCGCTGAAAGCAAAAAAATATGACTGATTATGATGCGCTGGTGCAGGAGTGGTACCGCAATGCCAATCAGATGGCAGCTCTTTTTGCAAATCATAATCCATATTTTGAGAGCAGGGAAACAAGAAACATGCTTTTGAATCATCTGGATCTGACCAGGGAGGAGATTGAGCATCAGGTCAATGGGGAATACGAACAGAGCATTGATGTATTCCGCGATGTGGAACAGCAGGCGCTTGCGATGGCAGATTATTTTGCAAGAGGACTGCTGGCAAGATAAAACGTATAGATTGAAGTCTTCTGATAAATGCAATTCAACTGATCATTCATTCGTTAAAGCAGATAGAACAGCTGCAGAAAAAACCCCATGCGGTAGAGTCCGCCTTCAAACCGCATGGTGGAACAGTAGAGATGCACAGGGGATTTCCGGCGGATTAGAAAAATGCCAAAAGTAACGGAATCGCAAGATTTGCAATAAAAACAGCAATTAACTTGAATTGCCAGTAAAAAAATGTACATGCTATAATGCAATTATCAAGATTAAGGGGGAAAAAGATATGCCAATGCAGATGGGTTTCCGCTGGTACGGCGAGGACAATGACAAGATCAGCCTTGCTGATATCAAACAGATTCCGGGTGTGACGAGCATCGTGTGGGCACTGCATCATAAACTGCCGGGAGAAGTGTGGACGGTAGAAGAGATTGCAGAAGTGCAGAAACAGCTTGAGCCATATGGTTTTAATATGGACGTTGTGGAATCTGTCAATGTACATGATGATATCAAGATCGGACTTCCGAGCCGTGACCAGTATATTGAAAACTACATCCAGACAATTAAGAACCTTTCCAAATTCGGTGTCAAGGTTATCTGCTATAATTTTATGCCGATCTTTGACTGGACGCGCACGGATTTATTTCATCCGGTAGGAGATGGTTCGACAGCACTTTATTATGAAGCAGGCAAGATCCATGATGATCCGAAGGAAATGGCAGACTATATTTTAAATAATTTACATGGAATGACATTTCCAGGCTGGGAGCCGGAACGTATGGAGAAACTGGACGAGCTCTTTGCAGCTTACAAGCCGGTGACAAAAGAAGTATTGTGGGAAAACTTAAAATATTTTCTTGAGGCGCTTATGCCGACCTGTAAAGAATGCGATATCAAAATGGCAATCCACATGGATGATCCGCCATGGGATATTTTCGGACTTCCGCGTCTTCTGACCTGTGAAGAAAATATTGACCGTTTCTTAAAGATGGTTGACAGCCCGTACAACTGTCTGACACTGTGCTCAGGGTCTTTGAATGCCGACCCGAGAAACAATGTGGCAGATATTGTCCGCAAGCATTGTGACCGCATTGCATTTGCGCACATCCGCAATGTAAAACATTTTCCGAATGGAGATTTTTCGGAGGCTTCTCATCGTGACTGTGATGGGGATACCGGAATCCTTGACATTTTAAAAGCATACCATGACTGCGGATTTGAGGGTTATATCCGTCCGGATCATGGACGCCACCTCTGGGGTGAAAAGCCGGGCAATGTTCGTCCGGGGTATGGCTTATACGACCGCGCACTGGGTATTATGTATATGCTCGGCGTGTGGGATATGCTCGATAAGCTGGATGGAAATAAATAAGTATAAAATATGCATAATTAGGGACTGCCGTATGGCAGTCCCTTGTATTATGGAAAAGTCCGTGGCATATGCCGCGGATTTTTGTATGCTTATCTCTGGTTATCAAAAGGGCATTATTTGCCAGTCAAAAAATCTGAAGTTACCTTTTGACACCTGAATCCGCATCAGTAAAAATCATGCGTTTCTTTTTCACGGGTCCGGAAGCTGCGTGGAGAGATGCCATATTCTTTCACAAACGCTTTGTAAAAAACAGAATAATCACAAAAGCCGCACTGTTCGGCAACTTCTTTCAATGGAAAGCCGGAATTGATCAGATTTTTAGATTCGATCAGTCTCCGCTGGGTAACGATTTTGTAAAAGCCGGTGTCAAGCTGCTTTTTAAAAAGCTGGCTTACTGTCGACTGGCTTACCATAAACTGCGCTGAAATAGATGCGAGGCTGAGGTCTTCGGATAAATGCAATTCAATGTAGTTGAGAATCTGGTCTAACAGGCCTGTATTCTCCGGTTTGGGGATGTCTGACTGCGGATGGTCGTTCATACGGTAAAACAGACAGAACAACTGCAGAAAAAGCCCCATGCGGTAGAGCTCGCTTCCAAGACGCATGGTGGAACCCTCGTACAACAGTGCAGCCAGAAGCTGGTCGATCTGGTTTAAGAGTGTTCCTTCCGGGCGGATGACATAGGGGAGCTGCTTTTGTGGTGCATATTGGGAGGAGCCTGTATCCGCAAAGAAGTTCTGCTTACAGGTCTCAAAAAAATCGTTGTTGATCCAGAGTACGGTTCTCTGATAGGGTTCCCGAAGCTGCTCTAAAAATAAAGGGCGGTGGCTGGTGCCGGGGGAACGAGGATGATATCATTTTTGCGGATCTGGTAACGGGTGTTTCCAATGAGATATTGCAAGTTTCCACTGCGGCAGAAAAGAAGTTCGTAAAACTCGTGGCTGTGGAGGGTTACATAGTCTTTCGTGTAACTGGTATCCTCATGCACATCCAGATAGGGGCTGTCCATTTCCAGTTCCTGGTATCCGATCAATTCCCCACCGGCAGTCAGGATGCCATCGAGCGTGGAAATATACGGAGGCTTCATCGAATCCTTATGTTCCATTAAAAAACGTTTCATTTGGCTATATTTCATAAAAACTCCTGTTCTGATTTGTTATATTTATACAATCCTACAAATATTATAGCACAATAAATGTAAGATATGCAATGTATTTTAGTATAAATGCAATTTAAATTGCAATAAAGCAAATGTATCATAAGGATATCGGTTCTTGTGAAATGTACAGACACAAAACCAATGCGCGCGTACAAATACCAGAAGGAGAAAAATTTATGAATGAAAGAAATGTAAGACCCTTTTCAAAAAGGGATGAGATCGGATATGTGTTTGGAGATATGGCGGGCAGTTTTGTCAATTTATTTGTAGACGCATATTTTTTGACGTTTTGTACTTATGTGCTGGGAATCAGTCCGGCGTGGATGGGTTCCCTGTTCCTTGCAGCGAGACTCTGGGATGCAGTAAATGACCCGATCATGGGTTCTTTTCCGGACCGTTGGATGCTTGGAAAATCAGGAGATAAATTCAAACCGTGGATTAAAATTTTTATGATACCGCTAGCGTTGTCAGGTGTGCTTTGTTTTTCCAAAGTGCCGTTTGAAGGTGTTGCACTTCATGCGTGGGTCGCTTTTGTGTATGTCTTATATGGAATGAGCTATACCGGAACTTCCATGCCGTTTGGTGCGATGGCAAGTGTGGTCAGCACAGATCCGATTGACCGGAGTAAACTCTCAAGGGCAAGAAGTCTTGGCGGAACATTTGTGGGAATTGCAGCGTTATCCTTTGTGCCGGTAGTCTGTTTTGACAGCGAAAGCAACATTATCCCGGAAAGATTTACACTTCTGGCAGTTATTTTTGGAATTTTAAGTGTGGTCTGCTACTGCCTGCTGTTACATTTAACGACAGAGCGTGTGCGTGAGGAAAAGAAACAGAATACAGAAAAGTTCAATTATGGAAATGTGTTGAAAGCAGTCGTAAAAAATAGGCCACTGATCGGTGTCATGGTTGCAACCATTGGAAGTATGCTCTATATCACCGGTTCAAACCAGATTAGAAGTTATGTATTCAAAGAGTACTATGGAAATACCTCTGCAATGACTCTGCTTAGTCTTGCAAGTGTGCCGATCATTATCATCTGTTTCCCGCTTGTGCCAAAACTGGTTGCAAAGTTTGGAAAGAAAACGACATTGATGTTTGGCGTAATCAGCAGTACCGTGCTCAGTGTAATCATTTTTGCCGTAAAAATACCAAACGTTTATGTTTATTCGGTACTGAATGTACTGGCAATGATCGGACAGACCGTATTTACCATGCTGATCTGGGCGCTTGTCACAGACTGTCTGGATTACAGTGAGTGGAAGTTCCATGAGAGAAGTGATGGCTCGATGTATTCCCTTTATACGTTCAGCCGTAAAATCGGTTCCACCATTGCTTCCGCAGGTGTTTCCTTCGGACTCCAGGCGATCGGATATATTTCTGGAAATAATGTGGTGCAGTCAGATGCAACCATAAACAATATCTACATGTTAGTGGCATTGATCCCGGTGCTGACCTGTGTGCTGGAACTCATTGGTATCGGCGCAATCTTTAATCTGGATAAGGAACAGACCAAAGAAATGTATGCGGAATTAAAACAAAGACGTGAATAGTAAAGAGGAGATTAGATTGAAAAAAATTGATATTCATCTTCATCTGACATTACAGCAGTATCCGAAAACAGATACCATGTTCCTTTCCAGTGCGGCACAGATGCTGCCGCACTTAGAGGAACTTGGAATTGAACAGGGAATCGTGTTATCTTCCGGCGAACAGGAAAATGAGCAGATCCTGGTTGCAGCAAATGAGGAGTGTAAACGCATCTGTGAACAGTTCCCCAAGAAGTTCCACTGGATGTGCAATGTGGATGCAAAAAACCAGACAGATGTGTATAAACGGATCTTAGCCTGTAAAGAGAGCGGTGCGGTCGGAATCGGGGAACTGATGGTAAACCAGAGGCTGGATGCTCCATTTTTACAGAGTGTATTTGAGGTGGCAGAAGAATTAAAATTACCTGTTCTTTTTCACATGAGTCCGAAAGAGGGCTTTCAGTATGGGGTTGTGGACGGGCCGGGGCTCCCGCTGCTGGAGGAAAATTTAAAGCGTTATAAAGGATTAAAGTTCATCGGGCACAGTCAGCCATTCTGGCATGAAATTTCAAAAGATGCACCGGCGACCCCAAAGGAACGGATGAAATGGGGAGAGGGAGCTGTATGTCCCGGCGGCAGACTGCCATATCTGTTTGAAACCTATGAAAATTTATATGGAGATCTGTCCGCAAACAGTGGCGGATGTGCAATCATGCGTGACGAAGAATTTGGGCTGGCTTTTCTGGAAAAATATCAGGACCGGTTGCTGTTTGGAACAGATATGGCAAATTGTGAAATGACATTTCCGCTTGGAAACTGGCTGGATGAGCAGGAACACGCAGGAAGACTCAGCCGGAGTGCCTATGAAAAAATCTGCCGTACAAATGCAGAAAAATTATTTCACTTATAAGAAAAAAGAGGGATAGCCGAAAACATACCACATCCCTCAAAAACAGGAGGAAACATATGAGAACAAGAATATTACCTAGAATGTTAAATGATGAGGTGGAAGAATATCTTTCCAGAAATGACATTATCATTGTACCGGTCGGAACGGTAGAGATGCACGGGGGATTTCCACTGGATTCAGAAACCACCATCAGTGAGGCATTTGCACTGGAGATGGCAGAGGCGTGTGACGGGCTGGTATTGACAGGACTTCCGTATTTTTACGCAGGCGCAACGGCAAGCGGCAGGGGAACCGTCCAGGTGAGTGTGCGGGAAGGAATCGACTATTTGATGGCGGTGGCAAACAGCCTGTTGCGCCAGGGATTCAAACGCCAGATCTACATCAGTTTTCACGGCCCGGCACATATGACATGCAGTCCGATGGTGCGGGATTTCTTTGATGAGACCGGAGTGCCGATTTTATATATGGACCTCACCATGCAGATGATGAAAAATGCAAGGGATATTTTTACATCAATGGACAGTTTCCACGCAATTACAGTGGGAGCTTATCAGAAAATGAACCGATTAAGTGACGTGCCGCTCACAACGGAGTATGCGCATAACGAGCCGCAGTCCTGTGCCGGATTTGAGGATATTTTCGGACTGGCATATCAGAGTGCTGCGATCGGTTATTATTTTGGCGAGAAAAAAAGACCACATGAGTACACCGGTCATTGCAGATGAAGCAGCGAGGGAAACACTTGCAAAAGAGGGTGTGGAAATCATTGAAAAATTGGTGGAGCGCATGGATATGAACCATATCGTAGCACAGATGAGGGAATTGGAGCATTATAACAGCGAAGTTGCAAAAAAATGCCCATGGGTTCCCTCTAACACTAAAACAGAGCGGTAGATTCTACTGCGGTTTCTGCGCATAAAGTTCCTTATATTCTTTGGGTGAGATGCCATACTCTTTTTTGAATGCACGAAAAAAACTGGTGTAATCTTTGAATCCGTACATCAGGTAGATTTTTGTGATATTTTCATTGCTGAGAATGGCATCCCTGCACATGGACAGCCTTTTTTTGGTAATATACTGATGGATGGAGATCCCGAAGTTATCCTTAAAAATATGGGAAATATGGTATTTGCTCACAAAAAAAGCTTTGGAGAGGCTGTCTAAGGAGAGATCCTCATCCAGATGGGACTCAATGTATTGCAGGATGCCGTCATACAGACCAGAGGCATCTTTGCGGGCTGCAGGATGTTCTGCCTCATAGACAGCCCGGTTGATGTGGAGCATCAGATCGTTCACGCAGAGCTCGATCTTGGCAGCTTTTCCAAAACGGTTCGCATGGATCTCCTCGATCAGCCGGAAAATCTTTGCGGAAAGCGCATTGAAAGCCACGACATCATAGTGATAAATAAAATGATGGGTATTCTGTGCATGTTCGATCAGATAAACATAGTCTTTGGACAATTCTTTCAGTTTCTGACAGTAATCCTGACTGATCCAGAAAACAAAACGCTGATAGGGAAGTGTTTCCCCCACACTGGACACATGGTGGTGAATACCCGGGGGAATGAAGACCATATCCCCCGGTTTCAGATGATGATGTTCCTTTTCAATGGAGATCGTTACATTTCCCTCCAGAAAAAAATAGAATTCATAGTAATCGTGGGTGTGATCTGTCACGCCATAAAAGTGGTTGTCATTATAATAGTAAATTTCAAAATCTTTGGACAGCATATACTGTCGTTCATTAAAAGGAGACTGTAACTGTCTGCGCATGGTAAAATCCTCTGAAATATTTCAAATATAAGGAAAAAGTGACGATCTGATATAAAAAATTTACCACAGAATCGCAATTTTTGCAATGTGAACAACAAGCAACTCTATTGGATGTCTTAAGGGGATTCACTTATAATAAACATATCAAAAAACGTTGAACAATGGAGAAAGGAAAAGCTATGGAATTAAGTACACTTGGTTTAAAAGACAGGGCACAGTGGGAAGCAAAGGGATATCAGCTTCCGCAGTTTGACCGTGCAGCAGTAACAGAGGCAACCAGAGAAAATCCGTGCTGGATTCACTTTGGTGCAGGAAATATTTTCCGTGCATTTCAGGCAAATGTAATGCAGAATATCTTAAACAGAGGGGAAATGGAAACAGGCCTGATCGTAGCGGAAGGTTTTGATTATGAGATCATTGAAAAAATGAACCGTCCGCATGATGATTATTCCATTCTTGTCACATTAAAGGCAGATGGAAGCGTCGAAAAAACAGTTGTCGGTTCTGTTGTGGAGTCCTGTATCCTCGATTCGGAAAACGAGGGCGAGTATGGCAGATTAAAAGAGATTTTCTGCAAACAGTCCTTGCAGATGGTATCCTTTACCATCACAGAAAAGGGATACAGTCTGGTAAACGGAAAGGGAGAACTGCTTCCGGCAGTCGCTGCCGATTTTGCAGCCGGCCCGGAGAAACCTGCAAGCTATATCGGAAAAGTTGCATCTCTTTTATACACACGTTTTAAAAACGGACAGCTTCCGATCGCCATGGTATCCATGGACAACTGCTCCCATAACGGGGATAAATTATATGCGGCAATCCATACATTTGCCGAAGAATGGGCAGAAAACGGTCTTGCAGAGAAAGATTTTGTAAACTATATCAATGACAGGGAAAAGGTTTCGTTCCCATGGTCTATGATCGATAAGATCACGCCGAGACCGGATGCTTCCGTGGAAGAGATCTTAAAGAAAGATGAGATCGATGGGCTTGATCCGGTCGTTACATCCAAAAACACCTATGTAGCTCCATTTGTGAATGCAGAGGAATGTGAATATTTAGTGATCGAGGACTGGTTCCCGAACGGACGCCCAGAGCTGGAAAAGGGCGGCATCATGTTTACCGACCGCGCAACCGTTGACAAGGTGGAAAAAATGAAAGTCTGCACCTGCTTGAATCCGCTTCACACGGCTCTTGCAGTGTTTGGCTGTCTGCTTGGCTACACAAAGATCTCCGATGAAATGAAAGATGCAGAGCTTCGGAAAATGGTGGAGAGAATCGGATATACCGAGGGACTTCCGGTCGTTGTGGATCCGGGTATCCTTGATCCGAAAGAGTTTATTGATACCGTGTTAAATGTCCGCATACCGAATCCATTTATGCCGGATACACCACAGCGTATTGCCACAGATACTTCACAGAAACTTGCGATCCGCTTTGGAGAAACTGTGAAAAATTATCTTGCATCAAAAGATAAGGATATCAAAAAACTTAAAACTCATTCCACTGGTATTTGCGGGATGGCTTCGGTATCTCATGGCAGTTGATGATAATGGCGAAAAATTTGAGTTAAGCCCGGACCCACTGCTTGAGACGGTCTGCCCGGTCGTTGCCGGTATCAAATTTGGTGATACAGATGTGGAAGAAATGATCCGGCCATTGCTGACAAACAGAGCAATCTTTGGCGTGGATCTTTATGAGGCCGGTCTTGCCGGACTGACGGTGCAGTATTTTAAAGAACTGATTGCCGGGGCGGGCGCAGTGCGTGCTACTTTAAAGAAGTATGTATAGGCGCTGATTCTGATGCCAAACCATTTTTCCCTGCATATCTTATAGTACAGGATGTGAATTCCTGAAAAAAATATGCAGGAGGGAAAAATGCCAGATTTTAATGTGATAAAAATTGGATGTATTGTGGTGATCCTGCTTGTTTTACTGATTGCAGCAGTGATCATCACGGTAAAAAGAGAAAAAAGTAAGAGAAAAATACGCCGGATGTGTGATGCAGAGAAAATTCAGCTTCTGAATGAACTCGCAGAACCATTCGGCTTTTGTTATGTGCCGTGTGAAGACGTGTTCACGTCGAGGGAAGATGCGTGGCAGAGAAAACAGGGGTATGAGGCGCTTTACGACAGGGCAGCAGTGGGAGCAGGCATGGTGTTTGATGCACTGCCTATCTATTTTGATTATGCTGGCGAAACCTGGCTGATCGAATTCTGGAAGGGGCAGTATGGCATCAATACCGGAGGAGAGGTTGGCGTATATCATGCGGGAAAGGTCGTCCCGGAACGATATTACAGGATCGCCCATTTTGAGGCGGTGGAAGATCAGGATATGCCGTTTATCCAGTGCAGGCTAGACCGCAGGCGGAAAAAAGTTTATTTCCTGCAGAAGCGGCACTGGTGGCTGACCGGATTTGGGATGGGGACATTTTCGAGACCATCGGATCTGATATTGGTGACGACAATACGGTTTCAGAATGAATGCATGGCAGAAGCATTTTTTGAGGGATTAAAGCGGGCGAAAGGAAAAATACCGGGGAATAAATACCGGATCTGCCGCAATGAAGTTTATGTCAGAATGGATTTCTGTATGAAACACAAATTCTGTGCGTCCGTTTGGCGCTGCATGGTGCAGGCTTGGAACTGTTTCTGCTGTTTCCTTTACCGTCTGTTCACACATCCATTTATTGCTGCACCTGACCGTCTTTTATTTTTATACTATCAGCTTCCGTGGTGTTTGAAACATGCGTTTCGGATGCGGGGATGGAAGCATGGAAAATAAGAAAAGATATCCGCCCTTTTCCTGTCAGATGCGGATCGATAAAGCGCTTTCAGAAGCAGTCCATCTTCCGCTTAACAGTTGCAGCCGTTATATCATCATCAGCGACTGCCACCGGGGAGAGGGAGGGGCAAATGATAATTTCTTGAGAAACCAGCATCTGTATATGGCGGCGTTAAACTACTATATCGCGCATGGTTTCACCTATTTTGAACTCGGTGACGGGGAGGAATTGTGGGAAAACAGGCATCTTTCCCGCATTGAGGAGAGTCATCAGGATGTCTACTGCCGGTTTGAAACACTGCAGAAACAGTGCCGGATATACCGCATTTACGGAAATCACAATATGGAAATGAAAGGCATGTTAGGGGAAGCAATGATCTTAGATAACTGTGAGGGAGGCAGGGATATCTGCATGATCCACGGGCATCAGGCAGATTTTTTTAACTCAGTCTGCTGGAAATTATCCCGTTTTCTGGTGCGGTATTTCTGGAAACCGTTAGAGCGTTTTGGCGTCAGTGATCCGACGAGTGCGGCGCGGAATTATAAAAAGGACCTTAAAATATGAAAAATGTTTAGATAACTGGACAAAAGATCATGACTGCTATCTGGCGGCCGGACATTCCCACCGTCCAAGGCTGCCGGCAGACGGCAGTCTGTACCTGAATGCCGGGAGCTGCGTGCATCCGTATGGCATTACCGGAATTGAAATCACAGATATGCAGCTTACACTGGTGAAATGGAAGATGGCGACGAGACCGGATCTGTCGCTTTTTGTAGCGCGCGAAGTGCTGATAGGACCGGTTGGTATTACCTGAATTTAAAGTACTTATAAGTACAGGTAATGAAAAGTTGACATAATATAGAAAAATTACAAAAATTTTTGATTCCATGGAACTAAAAATCGGAAAAATCATTGACGGAAACTGCATTTATGATAATATATATTCATTATATGGATAGTATCGGGTGTTTTCTTACACGCGAAAGTAAGTGGAGGTTCAGAAGAAAATGATTAAAGTTGTGAAATTTGGCGGCAGCTCTCTTGCAAGTGCAGAACAGTTTGCAAAGGTTGGTAAAATTATCAACGCAGATAAAGAGAGAAGATATGTAGTTCCGAGTGCACCGGGAAAAAGAAATTCCAAAGATACCAAGGTTACTGATATGTTATACGCATGTTATGACCTGGTGGAGGCAGATGAAGATTTCCGTGTGCCGCTCATGAAGATCAAGGACCGCTATGACACAATTATCAATGGTCTGAATTTGAAATTATCGTTAGAAGATGAGTTCAAGAAAATCGCAGAGAATTTTAAAAATAAAGCCGGTGTGGATTACGCAGCTTCCCGTGGAGAATATTTAAATGGTATCATCATGGCGAATTACCTTGGCTATGAGTTTGTAGATGCTGCAGAAGTTATTTTCTTTGATAAAGAGGGAAACTTTGATGCAGAAAAGACAGATAAGGTACTCAGTAAACGTCTTGCAAAGATCGAGCGCGCAGTAATTCCAGGATTTTACGGTGCTAATCCGGACGGAAGTGTCCGCACATTTTCAAGAGGCGGTTCTGATATCACCGGATCTATCGTATCAAGAGCCGTACATGCAACCTGTTATGAGAACTGGACAGACGTATCCGGTTTCCTGGTTGCAGATCCAAGGATCATCGACCATCCGGAAACGATCAAGACGATCACTTACCGCGAGTTAAGAGAGCTTTCTTACATGGGAGCAAGCGTACTGCATGAGGATGCGGTATTCCCGGTCCGCAAAGCCGGTATTCCAATCAATATCCGTAACACCAATGCGCCGGAAGATGCAGGAACCTGGATTGTTGAGAGTACCTGTCATCAGTCGAAATACACGATCACGGGTATCGCCGGAAAGAAAGGTTTTGTTTCTGTCAATATTGATAAGGATATGATGAACTCCGAAGTTGGTTTTGGAAGGAAAGTTTTATCCGCATTTGAGGAAAATGGAATTTCATTTGAGCATATGCCATCCGGTATCGATACGATGACGATCTTTGTGCATCAGCCGGAATTTGAGGGCAAAGAGCAGTCTGTGATTTCTGCGATCCATCGTCTTGCAAAACCGGACAGCATTGAGTTAGAGGGAGATCTGGCATTGATCGCAGTCGTTGGACGCGGTATGAAATCTACCCGTGGAACAGCAGGAAGAATTTTCTCCGCACTGGCACATGCAAACATCAATGTTAAGATGATCGATCAGGGATCTTCTGAGTTGAACATTATCATTGGTGTCAGCAATGCAGATTTTGAAAATGCGATCCGTGCGATCTATGATATTTTTGTAGTGACCCAGTTATAAAAAAAGAAACCTGCGGCGGAATTTTATTTCCGTCTGCAGGAGAGTATATGCAGCGTACAGTCCAAAATGCTGTGACACACAATGAAGGCGACACCGTATGGAATTCATTCATGCGATGCCGCCTTCTAAACTATTTCGTCCATGGGACTATACCTCAATTCATCTGTATTTTTCTGAGCTTGTCTCAGATTCGTTTGTACTTCTCCGCTTTATCTTCAATCCGGATCTGTTATTCTTATGACTCCTGATATCGTATCATATCTGAGAATCTCGTCTGATACTGATTCATAAATCCTTTCTTAGGACCGTCATGTTTTCTTTCCTCTTTTGAATGAAAAAACGAATGCGCTTATGTTTTCGGTGGTCCGTACCTCTCTTTCTTAGTATCGTTTGGGGTAAATCGTTATCTTTCTGGTGGTTTATACCTCTCTTTCTTAGTATCGTCTAGGGTAAATCATTATCCCTCTGGTGGTCTGTACCTTCCTTTCTGGCTGCTTCGTCTCTGCAACCGTTTTTATTTTTCTTTCGTATCTCTTTTGTTATTTTGTAATTTGATTATATCTGATAAAAATATGTTTGTCAATAAGAAATAGATAAATGTAAAAAAATAAAAGATAATTAAAATTGCGCAAAATTAATGAAAAATTCAGAAAATACAAAAAGCACAGAAATAAAAACAAAACGGAAAAAATGTTTGACATAGAGACTCAAAACCCAAAGTTACAAATGAAAAGTTTAGATCAGGAAATCGGGAAAGAGCAGAAATCTGGAACGGCAGAAACGAACCTTCATATAATATGTGAAGGGAGCGTAAAGGAGTTTGCATGGACAGACAGACAATTCTTCTGATCAGCGATATGCGTCAGGTGTGTCTTGCTGAGATACTGACAAAGAAAGGTCATAATGTGCGCTGCCTCGATATCAGAAACCGTGAGACGGCATTGCAGCAGTTAGAGAAGCTGAAACGTTTTCTGGATAAGGCAGATGTACTGATCCTTCCAATTCCGGTGCAGAAAGTGCCGGAGCAGGAGATCTTTTATGATATATTAAATAAAAATCTGGAAAAGAAAACACTGGTGATGGGAGGATGCTTTTCTACAGAGCAGAGGGAACTTTTAACCGGAAGAGATATTCATTTCCTGGATTTTATGGAAGATACGGTTGTGACGGAGGAAAATGCCGTGGCGACGGCGGAGGGAACGATCGCAGAGCTTGTGGAAAAAAGTCCGTATAATATTGATGAGGCAAAAGTGCTTGTGACGGGATACGGATATTGTGGAAAAGCGATTGCAAAGAGACTTGGGGCGCTTGGCGCGCGTGTGACTGTGCTTGCGAGAAGGAAGGAAGCACGCAAAGAGGCAAAAGGTGATGGTTTTTAGCGGTGGATTTGCGTTTGGACCGGAGGAGCAATGGGGCGGCGATGGTTGTCAATACGGTTCCGGCGCTTGTGGTCACGGAAAAGATTATCCGGGAACTTCCAAGAGATGCATATATTGTGGATATTGCCTCCGGGGAGGGCGGTACAGATTTTGCATGTGCGAGGGAATACGGCATCCATGCGGACCATGTGCTTGGAATCCCGGGAAAATATGCGCCGAAAGAGAGTGCGTATATTTTGGAACGCTCCGTAGAGCGGTTTATTTTGAAGGAAAAACAGGGGGAAATGTCAGATGGATTTTGATAAGTATAATATCGGTTTTGGAATCACAGGATCTTTCTGTACATTTGCAAAGGCGAGAAAAGCGGTGGAACATCTCTGTGAGATGGGGGCAAATGTGATCCCGATTTTTTCATTCAATGCACAGACCTGCGATACCAGGTTTGGCAGTGCCAAAGAATATGTGGAGGGGATCTGTGAGATCACGGGAAATGAAGGGATACGTTCCATCTGTGCGGCGGAGCCGATCGGACCGAACAATTTCCTTGATATTATGGTGATCGCGCCGTGTACCGGGAAATACTGCGGCAAAACTGACCGGGGGAATCGTCGATACACCGGTGCTGATGGCGGCAAAGGCGCATATGCGCAACGGTAAACCGCTTGTCATTGCGATTTCCACAAACGATGCCCTTGGAGCAGGGTTTAAAAATATCGGGATGCTGATGAATATGAAAAATATTTATTTTGTGCCGTTTGGACAGGACAATTATAAGAGCAAGCCAAATTCCATGGTCGCTAAGATGGAACTGCTTCCGGAGACGATCGAGGCGGCACTGCAGGGAAAACAGATACAGCCGGTACTGCAGGAGCCATGATGAAAAAGGGGAAGCATGGAATGTATGTTTCGTGAATATTTAGTCATCGTAAAAAAGAAAAGGCAGGCTGTGTTTTGCAGCCTGTCTTTTTTAATGCTTAAGCGTTTTGGGACGCCTCTAATGCTTCACGGCACGCTTTTGCAAGCTGGTCGCCGCAGGAAGTAGGACGTCCGCCACAGCGGATGCCGCCGATTTTTTCTTCCACCTGTTCCACGGTAAGGCCTTCCACTAATTTTGGGATTGCCTGCAGGTTGCCGTTGCAGCCGCCGGTGAATTTTACGTTATGAACAACGTTTCCGTCCAGTTCTAAGTCGATCTGTGTGGAACAGGTTCCTTTTGTTTTATAAGAATAAGTCATATCAGATTCCTCCTTTGTTGTAGATCATATCCAGTGTGCCATCGCAGAAAGTGCGATTCAGTAAGAGTATAAACACAAGCGTGCAGCAGTGCAAGGACTTTTTTTGCGTTAATAAAAAATTCACAAAACGTTTACCCCTATTTTAGTTGTGGTAATACACGAAAAGTGTTACAATAACGATATTGTGCAAGGCTTAGCCTGCAAAAGGACGGAAAACAGACTTGCAAATTTGAGAAAAACAGCCAGGAATAGGAGTTTTTATGAGCGCATTTACAAAGTTATTCGGAACACACAGCGAACGCGAGTTAAAAAGAATTTACCCGCTCGTTGACAAAGTGGAGTCATACCGTGACGCCATGGGAGCACTGTCCGATGAAGAATTAAGAGACAAGACAAAAGAATATAAAGAGAGACTGGAAAAGGGAGAGACACTGGATGATCTTTTACCGGAGGCATATGCAACCGTCCGTGAAGCAGCAAAACGTGTGCTTGGAATGGAGCATTACCGCGTGCAGATCATCGGTGGTATTATCTTACATCAGGGACGTATCGCAGAGATGAAGACCGGTGAAGGTAAGACACTTGTTTCCACACTGCCTGCATACTTAAATGCCTTAGAGGGCAAGGGCGTGTGCATCGTAACAGTCAATGATTACCTTGCAAAGCGTGACTCTGAGTGGATGGGACAGATCCATGAGTTCCTCGGCTTAAAAGTCGGAGTGGTTTTAAACTCCATGACCAATGACGAGCGTCGTGAGGCATATAACTGCGATATCACTTATGTGACAAACAACGAACTTGGATTTGATTATCTGAGGGACAACATGGTTATTTACAAGGAGCAGCTTGTTCAGAGAGGACTCCATTATGCAATCATCGATGAGGTCGATTCCGTATTGATCGACGAGGCGCGTACACCACTTATCATTTCCGGACAGAGCGGTAAATCCACCCGTCTTTATGAGGCATGCGATATTTTAGCACAGCAGATGAAACGTGGTGAGGATGTACCGGAGTATTCCAAGATGGATGCCATCATGGGTATTGAGCAGGAAGAGACCGGAGATTTCCTTGTCAATGAGAAGGACAAGGTTGTCAGCCTGACACAGGAAGGTGTGAAAAAGGTTGAGCAGTTCTTCAAGATCGACAACCTTGCAGATGCAGAGAACCTTGAGATCCAGCACAATGTGATTCTTGCCTTGCGTGCACACAACCTGATGTTCCGCGATCAGGATTACGTTGTAAAGGATGATGAGGTACTGATCGTTGATGAGTTTACCGGACGTATCATGCCGGGACGCCGTTATTCAGACGGTCTGCATCAGGCAATCGAGGCAAAAGAGCATGTAAAAGTAAAACGTGAGAGCAAGACGCTTGCAACGATTACGTTCCAGAACTTCTTTAATAAATTTGATAAAAAATCAGGTATGACAGGTACTGCCCTGACTGAAGAAAAAGAGTTCCGTGATATCTATGGTATGGATGTTATCGAGATCCCGACCAACAGACCAGTCATCCGTGTGGACAAACAGGATGCTGTTTATAAGACCAAGAAAGAAAAATATCATGCAGTTGTCGAGGAAGTAAAAGCTGCACATGCAAAAGGACAGCCGGTACTGGTTGGTACGATCACGATCGATGTATCCGAGACGATCAGTGCAATGTTAAAGAGAGAGGGAATCCAGCATACTGTTTTAAATGCGAAGTTCCATGAACTTGAGGCAGAGATCGTAGCGGCAGCAGGACAGCACGGTGCGGTAACGATCGCAACCAACATGGCTGGCCGTGGTACCGATATCAAGCTGGATGATGATGCAAAGGAAGCCGGTGGATTAAAAGTTATCGGTACTGAGCGTCATGAGTCAAGACGTATTGACAATCAGCTGCGTGGACGTTCCGGACGTCAGGGAGATCCGGGTGAATCCCAGTTCTTTATCTCTCTTGAGGATGATCTGATGCGTCTGTTCGGTTCTGAAAAACTGATGGATATCTTTAATACATTAGGTGTTCCGGAAAATGAGCAGATCCAGCATAAGATGTTAACATCTGCGATCGAGAAGGCACAGACGAAGATCGAGGGCAACAACTTCGGTATCCGTAAAAACCTGCTTGAGTACGATCAGGTTATGAATGATCAGAGAGAGATCATTTACGCAGAGCGTATGCGTGTATTAAACGGCGAGAACATGCGCGATGTGATCTTCAAGATGATCACAGACCGTGTGGAGAGCTGCGTGGATACTTGTATTTCTTCTGAATTACCGAAAGAAGAGTGGGATTTAAACGAGTTAAACCAGCTTCTGACGGATATTATCCCGTTAGAGCCTGTAAATGCTGCTGATGTGGACAGTGTTAAGAATAATAAAGAATTAAAACATCTCTTAAAAGAGCGTGCAGTGAAACTGTACGAGGCAAAAGAGACAGAGTTCCCGGAGCCGGAGCAGTTCCGTGAATTAGAGCGTGTCGTACTGTTAAAAGTCATTGACCGTAAGTGGATGGATCATATCGACGATATGGATCAGCTCCGTCAGGGTATCGGCTTACAGGCATACGGACAGAGAGATCCGCTGGTTGAGTACAAGATGGCAGGATTTGACATGTTTGACGATATGATCGCAAACATTCAGGAAGATACAGTCCGTCTGCTGTACCATGTCAAGATCGAACAGAAGGTAGAGCGTGAGCAGGTTGCAAAAGTAACCGGTACAAATAAGGATGAGACGGCAACCAATACACCGAAAAAACGTACGGCTGCAAAGGTTTATCCGAATGATCCGTGCCCATGTGGATCCGGTAAAAAATACAAACAGTGCTGTGGAAAAATGGCATAAAATTTTAAAATAAGAAGAGGGCGTCATGTTTATGGAGTGATTCGTAAATGTGGCGCTTTTTTTGTCGTCCGAATCTTCACAAAAAAATAATTGACAAAAAATGGATTATTTGATATTTTAATAACAGTAATAATTACTATTATTAAAAATAGTAAAAGATATGCGATATGGCAGACGATGAAAATAAACATTTTATAAATCTGTATGCAGTTCATTGAAACATGGATAAGTATGTGGTATGATTTCACCGGAAAAGCCAATTATGAAATGGAGAGAAAGAAGGAGACGGATATGTATAACATAAGAAAAGTTACTGATGATATTACCTGGATCGGAGCAAGCGACCGCAGACTGGCATTGTTTGAAAATAGTTTTTCCAATCAAACGCGGTGTGTCTTACAACTCCTATGTTCTGCTGGATGAGCAGACCGTCCTTTTTGATACCGTGGATGCTTCCGTTGCGGGACAGTTTTTCGAAAACCTGGAAGCTGCTTTAGAGGGAAGAACATTAGACTACCTGATCGTAAATCATATGGAACCGGATCACTGCGCGATGATCGGTGATATTGTACGCAGATATCCGGCTGTAAAGATCGTTGGAAATACAAAGACATTTGGTATGATGAACCAGTTCTTTGGAACAGATTTTTCTGAACGTTCTGTTGTGGTGAAAGAGGGAGATACCTTATCTGCAGGAAAGCATACGCTTCATTTTGTGATGGCACCGATGGTGCACTGGCCGGAGGCAATGGTCACCTACGATGATGTGGACAAAGTGCTGTTTTCCGCAGACGGATTCGGATCCTTTGGTGCATTAAACGGCAATGTTTTTGCGGATGAAGTAGATTTTGACCGTGACTGGCTGGACGATGCAAGACGTTATTACACAAATATTGTTGGAAAATACGGTGCGTCCGTGCAGACATTATTAAAGAAAGCTGCAGGACTTGAGATCGCTGTGATCTGCCCGCTGCACGGACCAATCTGGAGAGAAAATCTCTCTTACATTCTGGAAAAATACCAGAAATGGAGTACTTATGAAGCGGAAGATCAGGCGGTTGTGATCATGTATGCATCCATGTATGGCAATACGGCATCTGCGGCAGATGCGCTTGCAGGGGCACTTGCAGTGCGCGGCGTGAAAAAGATTGCTGTGTATGATGTTTCAAATGCGCACGTTTCCGAGCTGATCAGTGAAATTTTCCGTGCAAGCCATCTGGTATTTGCGGCACCGACTTACAATGCCGGAATTTATCCGGTTATGGAAAATCTGCTTTCCGATATGAAGGCACTGGCTGTTCAGAAAAAGACCGTTGCAGTTATGGAAAACGGAACCTGGGCACCGACAGCAGCAAAGCAGGTTAAAGAGAAAATCAGTGAAATGAAGGATATGACGATCCTTGATACAGGACTTACCATCAAGTCTGCAATGCATGCAGACCAGAAGGCAGAGCTGGATGCACTGGCGGATGCGATTGTGAACAGTATGGTATAAAATAAACAGTGTAAAATAAAAGGCAAAGCATAGCATAGCAAAGCATGGGATAAAATATTGTCCTGTGCTTTGTTTTTGCAGAAAAACAGAACAAAAGTTCGATTTTTGCTGTACAATTTATAAATTGAATGATATACTGGAAACAGAATCATACTAAAATATTGATGTTAATTGTTTCCGGATAGAAAGTGTTTCTATATTTTATAAATAGGGAGAAATGAGGAATATCATGGATCATTTCAAATTACATTCAAAATACAAACCAACCGGGGATCAGCCTCATGCGATCGAGGAGCTGGTAAAAGGATTTGAGGAGGGCAACCAGTTTCAGACGCTGCTTGGAGTGACTGGTTCCGGTAAGACTTTTACAATGGCAAATGTGATCCAGGCATTGAATAAGCCGACACTGATCATATCGCATAATAAAACGCTGGCAGCGCAGTTATACGGGGAGATGAAAGAATTTTTCCCGGAGAATGCGGTCGAATATTTTGTGTCATACTATGATTATTACCAGCCCGAAGCATATGTGCCGCAGACGGATACCTATATCGCAAAGGACTCCGCAATCAATGAGGAGATCGATAAACTGCGTCTTTCAGCGACGGCGGCGCTGGTGGAGCGCAAGGATGTGATCGTGGTGGCATCGGTTTCCTGTATTTATGGTTTAGGCAGCCCGGAAGATTATCTTGGCATGATGGTTTCCCTAAGACCCGGGATGGAGAAGGACAGAGATGACGTGATCCGTGCGCTGGTCGATATTCAGTATACGAGAAATGATATGGATTTTCACCGAGGTACGTTCCGTGTGCGGGGAGATACGTTAGAGATTTTCCCGGCAAACTACGGAGATACGGCGGTCCGTGTGGAATTTTTCGGGGATGAAATCGACCGTATCACGGAGGTGGATGTGCTGACAGGGGAGATCAAATGCGAGCTGGAGCACTTTGCGGTGTTCCCGGCATCCCATTATGTTGTGCCGCAGGAGAAAATCTTAAAGGCATGCGATGCCATCGAACAGGAACTGGATGAGCGCATCCGATATTTTAAGGGCGAGGACAAGCTGCTTGAGGCACAGCGCATTTCCGAGCGGACGAATTTTGATATCGAGATGTTAAAAGAAACAGGTTTCTGCAGTGGTATTGAAAATTATTCGAGACATCTTGCAGGACTTCCGGCGGGGGCAACGCCGCATACGCTGATGGATTATTTTAAGGATGACTATCTGATCATCGTGGATGAGTCCCATATCACGATTCCACAGATCCGCGGCATGTATGCGGGAGACCAGTCGAGAAAGTCAACGCTGGTGGACTACGGATTCCGTCTGGCGTCGGCGAAAGACAACCGGCCGCTTAATTTTGAGGAATTTGAGAGCAAGATCGATCAGATGCTGTTCGTATCGGCAACACCGAATGTATATGAGGACGAACACGAGCTGCTTAGGACAGAACAGATTATCCGTCCGACCGGACTGCTCGATCCGGAGGTCGTGGTGCGTCCGGTGGAGGGACAGATCGATGATCTGATCGGTGAGGTCAATAAGGAAATCAAAGACCATCATAAGGTGCTGATTACGACACTGACGAAGAAGATGGCGGAGGATCTGACGGATTATATGCGTGAGATCGGTATCCGCGTGAAATATCTTCATTCGGATATCGATACACTGGAGCGAGCGGAGATCATAAGAGATCTGCGGCTGGATGTATTTGATGTGCTTGTCGGCATCAACCTGCTCCGGGAGGGACTGGATATTCCGGAGATCACGCTGGTGGCAATTTTAGATGCAGATAAAGAGGGATTCCTGCGGTCGGAGACATCACTGATACAGACGATCGGGCGTGCTGCGCGTAACAGTGAGGGACACGTTATCATGTATGCGGACAAGATCACAGACTCCATGCGTGTTGCGATGGAGGAGACGAAGCGCCGCCGTGAGATACAGCAGGCATACAATGAGGAACACGGCATTACACCGACAACGATCCAGAAATCTGTGCGGGAACTGATCAGCGTGTCAAAGAAGGTCGCAAAGGAAGAAATGAACTTCAAAAAAGACCCGGAATCCATGAACCGGGACGAACTCACAAAGCTGATCGCAGACATCCAGAAGAAGATGCAGAAAGCGGCAGCAGACTTAAACTTCGAGGCTGCTGCAGAGTACCGCGACAAGATGGTGGAGTTAAAGGGCATGCTGCGTGATATGTGAGGAAGCATTGTATTGTGAAGAGTGACGAAATAGTCGTCAGTAAGAAGTGTTTTTGGGAAAAGAAAAAGGACAGTAAATCATGAAGAAAAAAAGTGAAAGAAAATACATTAAGATCCGGGGGGCAAATGAGCACAACTTAAAAAATATTGATGTAGATATTCCAAGAGATGAATTTGTTGTGCTGACCGGACTTTCCGGTTCCGGAAAATCATCGCTTGCGTTTGATACGATCTATGCGGAGGGACAGAGGCGCTATATGGAGTCACTTTCCTCCTATGCAAGACAATTCTTAGGGCAGATGGAAAAGCCGAATGTGGAGAAGATCGAGGGGCTGTCCCCGGCGATCTCCATTGACCAGAAGTCCACGAACCGCAATCCAAGATCTACCGTTGGTACGGTTACGGAGATTTATGATTATTTCCGCCTTTTGTACGCGAGAGTCGGTATCCCGCATTGTCCGAAATGTGGCAGGGAGATCAAAAAACAGACGGTAGATCAGATGGTAGATCAGATCATGACACTCCCGGAGCGCACAAAGATCCAGCTTTTAGCACCGGTCGTGCGCGGAAGAAAAGGGGAGCACCAGAAGCTCTTAGAGCAGGCAAAGCGCAGTGGTTATGTGCGTGTGATCGTAGACGGCAGCATGTATGAGCTGACGGAGGAGATCAAACTTGACAAAAATAAAAAACACAATATCGAGATCGTGGTAGACCGTCTGATGGTCAAGCCGGGGATCGAGAAGCGTTTGTCTGATTCTATCGAAAATGTACTGGAATTATCTAAAGGGCTGATGACCGTGGATGTGATCGACGGGGAACCGATCCAGTTTTCGGAGAGTTTCTCCTGCCCGGACTGTGGAATCAGTATCGGGGAGATCGAACCGAGAAGTTTTTCTTTCAACAATCCGTTTGGCGCCTGTCCGACCTGCTTTGGACTGGGATACAAGATGGAGTTTGATGTGGATCTGATGATCCCGGATAAGCACCTTTCCATTGCGGAGGGGGCAATTCAGGTTATGGGCTGGCAGTCCTGCACAGATCCTTCCAGTTTTACCTACGCGGTGTTAAAAGCATTGACAGAAGAATATCATTTTTCACTGGAGACACCATTCCAGGATTATCCGGACGAGATAAAATATGTGATCCTGCACGGAACAGATGGCAGGGAGTTAAAGGTACATTACAAAGGCATGCGCGGCGAGGGCGTTTATGATGTGGCGTTTGAGGGACTGATCCGGAATGTACAGCGTAAATACCGTGAGACAGGATCTGATACGATGAAGCAGGAATATGAGCAGTTTATGCGCATCACGCCGTGTGAAACCTGTAAGGGACAGCGTCTGAAGGCGGAATCCTTAGCGGTCACAGTTGCGGACAAGAATATTTATGAGATCACATCCATGTCCGTAAAGAATCTTGGAAGTTTTCTAAATGATATGGAGCTGAGCCATCAGCAGCATCTGATCGGAGATCAGATCTTAAAGGAGATCCGTGCGCGTGTCGGATTTTTAAATGAAGTCGGACTGGATTATCTGTCACTGTCCCGCGCAACCGGAACACTTTCCGGTGGAGAGGCACAGCGTATCCGTCTGGCAACACAGATCGGTTCCGGACTGGTTGGTGTGGCATATATCTTAGATGAGCCATCGATCGGTCTGCATCAGAGAGACAACGATAAACTGCTCGGCGCATTAAAGAACTTAAAAGACCTTGGAAATACGCTGATTGTTGTGGAGCATGATGAGGATACAATGCTGGCTGCGGATTATATTGTGGATATCGGTCCCGGAGCAGGTGCGCATGGTGGACAAGTGGTGGCATGCGGAACAGCAGAAGAAATCATGAAAAATAAAAATTCTGTGACAGGTGCTTATCTGAGCGGCAGAATCAAAATACCGGTTCCCACAGAGCGCAGAAAGCCGACAGGTTTCCTGACTGTCAAAGGTGCAAGGGAGAATAATCTTAAGAATATCGATGTGAAGATTCCACTTGGCATTATGACCTGTATCACCGGTGTGTCAGGATCGGGAAAGAGCTCATTGACCAATGAGATTTTATATAAGAGACTTGCAAGAGATCTGAACCGTGCGAGATGCATTCCAGGGAAGCATGACGATATCATCGGCATTGACCAGTTAGACAAGGTGATCGATATCGACCAGTCCCCGATCGGAAGGACGCCGCGTTCGAATCCGGCGACATATACCGGTGTATTCGACATGATCCGTGATCTTTTTGCGGCGACGCCGGATGCGAAGGCGAAGGGATACAAGAAGGGCAGATTCAGTTTCAATGTAAAAGGCGGACGCTGTGAGGCATGTTCCGGTGACGGAATTTTAAAGATCGAGATGCACTTTTTGCCGGACGTGTATGTCCCGTGTGAAGTCTGTGGAGGAAAACGTTATAACCGTGATACGTTAGAGGTCAAATACAAGGGCAAGAGCATTTATGATGTGCTTGATATGACGGTGGAAGAAGCATTGAAATTCTTTGAAAACGTGCCTGCGATCGCAAGAAAGATACAGACACTTTATGACGTGGGACTTTCCTATGTCAAGCTTGGTCAGCCGTCAACGGAGCTGTCCGGTGGGGAGGCACAGCGTATCAAACTGGCAACAGAACTGTCAAAACGCAGCACAGGCAAGACCATTTACATTCTGGATGAGCCGACGACGGGACTTCATTTTGCGGATGTCCATAAACTGATCGAGATCCTGCGAAGACTCTCAGATGGGGGAAACACTGTAATCGTGATCGAACATAATCTGGATGTGATCAAGACCGCTGACTATATCATCGACATGGGACCGGAAGGCGGAGATGGCGGTGGAACCGTGATCGCACAGGGAACACCGGAGGAAGTGGCAGAAGTGCCGGAATCTTATACGGGTTATTATGTGAAGAAGTATCTGGAGAAAGATAAAGAAAACCGTCAGGAATCCTGAAAAATGTACGAGTGGTAAAAATATCTAAAAAAGGATAAACTACATCACAAAAGGCGCTGCAATCGCAGCGCCTTATCACGTTCGGGGAGTACTCCCCGGAAATTCTTGCGGAAAACCGGGAAGCATGAGTTATGAAAAATTATACTGCCCGTCAGTAATTCTGAC
>ENA-OPYX01000420-OPYX01000420.1-human-gut-metagenome-genome-assembly--contig:-NODE-420-length-24785-cov-5.902628_pt1 | contig 24785 bp, 29 predicted proteins | sample MGYA00242639_ERZ504486 | MGnify/ENA primary metagenome ERZ504486 (study PRJEB26092, sample SAMD00036296) | human gut metagenome | host: Homo sapiens | study: EMG produced TPA metagenomics assembly of... | reverse complement strand
GAAAAACATTTTGAGTTGTTCATTTTAACCAAATTAATATTGAGACGATGCATACAAAACCCAGAAAATTGGAAGCAAGTTTATCATAACGTGTCGCTATGTTGTGGTCAAGCTATTCGGCGAAACAGAGGCTTAATTCCGGACTTCTTTGTTGCAGAATACGGTATTGTAAAATTTTTATTTTAATAAGGTGTGACAAATTTGAAAATTAAAGAATATAAAAACGATAAAGGACTTACAGTCCAACAGCTTGCAGATAAAGCAGGTATATCAAAACGCACTCTTGAAGATATTATGAGGCGTGATGATGTTTTAATGTTAAATATAATAAAGATAGCAAATGCCCTTTAGCTACAAAAGCAGTAGTTAAAGGGCTAATCTTATGTATGATTATTTTTTCAATATTACAATTTATCAGCCGCCAAACAGCAAGCTGTTCGTCTATTATTAGATTTAGATTGCGTAAACGGTCAGTATCGTATGTTTTGTCTACCCCCACAATTCTTGAGTAGGTTGACTAAACTTTTATAATTAATTGGCAAATCAATTTGCTAAACCATAATTTATTAATAATAAGAAAGAAAACAGAAAGAAAACCAAATACTTTGACAACAAAACGGTAAAATCAACGCAATATTGTAAAACAAAATTAATTATGCCTACACAATTCGACATACCATTTTTTGGTAATGTGATATTATAATGTCACAGGGACAAAACCCTGATGCTTAAAAGACACGGGATGGTAAGGTTGACTTTTTTATTTAACAATGATAACAAAATCACTGAAATACCAATAATAAGAATACGACCTAACAAGGCTCAGCCTCGAAAACAATTTGACGAAGCCTCTCTTACATCATTATCGCAGTCCATAACAGAAAACGGTATCTTGCAGCCGCTGACTGTCAGAAGGGCAAGTCAAAGTGAATATGAGCTGATTGCCGGTGAACGCCGTCTTCGTGCGTCGGTTATGGCAGGACTTAAAAAAGTGCCGTGCATAATCGTTAAGTGTTCTGACAAAGAGTCTGCGATCTTTGCTCTCCTTGAAAATCTACAGCGCAGCGACCTCGGCGTGTTCGAGGAAGCTCGCGGGATTTCAAGACTTATACGAAGATTCGGACTTACTCAGGAAGAGGCGGCTCAAAGGCTTGGCAAAACTCAATCTACCATTGCCAACAAGCTAAGACTTTTGCGCCTTACATACGAAGAACAGGAGCTTATTATCAGCGCAGGTCTTACGGAGCGCCATGCCAGGGCATTACTCCGAATAGAAGACGAGGGCAAAAGGCGAGAAGTCCTCAGCAAGGTAATAGCGCTTAATCTTAACACCCAGCAAACCGACACTCTTGTAAGCGAAGTTTTGAATGACTGCCCAAAGCATATTAAAAGTATGGGAAGCAGTAAAGCGGTGATAAAAGATGTGCGTATTTTTGTAAACACCATCAACAAAGCGGTAGATACAATGCGCCTTGCAGGTATTGATGCCAAAGCAGTCAAAAGTGAAAACAACAACTATATCGAATACACAATTAAAATTCCCAAAAAAACCGCAAGCGATAATAAATCCGCTTAAATTTACTAACAAGAGGGTGCGAAAGCATCCGTTCCACTCATACCCATTTCCTTATCTAAACCCCTTGCAAACAGCCGTACAGTGTAAAAAACTGTACGGTTGTTTGCGTTCGCAATTAATAATTTTTTGCCGTTTCGTTCAAGCCGCCGAACAGCAGGCTGTTCGGCTACAGAAAAATTTTGTTAGCAGACAGTATTGTTGGCTTTGCCCACACCCACAACTTTTGAAAGGGTCGACCAAACTTTTTATAATCGTAACGGACAAGGTATGAAAATTTTGACATTATTATAAGTCGGTGTTAAAATAAAATTATATTATAATGAAAAGGAATGATTTGTATGTCTAAGGGAGATATTGCAAAGCAAAATTTTATGAACGGTTACAATTGTTCTCAAGCGGTTCTGCTTGCATTTTGCGAGGATTTTGGACTTGAAAAAGAAACGGCATTAAAAATTTCCGAACCGTTCGGCGGCGGTATGGGCAGAATGAGAGAAGTTTGCGGTACTGTTACAGGTATGTTTATGGTGATAGGTCTTGCAATGGGTAATGACAATTCTAAAGACAATACCACAAAGAAAAATGTTTATAAATCGGTTCAGGAGCTTGCCGCAAAGTTTAAAGAAGACAACGGCTCTATTATTTGCAGAGAACTTTTAGGTTTTCAGAAAAACAATAAGGAAAGTTATGTGCCGTCAGAACGCACCAACGAATACTATAAAAAGCGTCCTTGTCCGGAGCTTTGCAAGTATGCGGCAGATATTCTTGAAGAATATCTTAAGAAAGAAAACCTCATTTAAACAACTGTTATTATATAAAATATATGATTTTGTGAATTGTCAACCAAATTTCAATTGTAGGTTGACAATTCGGTAAAACCGAGTTATAATATTGTCAACTTAATAAACCAAATAGGTTGACGATAAGGAGAAAGAACAATGTTAGAGGTAAAATCAAAGGCAACATCAAAAAGCAAAGCCGCTTTGCTTGATTTAGTATTTGTGGCACTCTTTGCCGCTGTAATGACAGTTTGTGCGCAAATTCAGATTCCGTTCGGAGAAGTTCCGTTTACACTTCAAACTCTCGGTGTATTTATTGCAGCGTCATTACTCGGTTGGAAAAGAGGTACACTCAGTGTTATAGTTTATGTACTTCTCGGTCTTGCCGGTGTTCCTGTGTTTGCAGGTTTCAGCGGAGGTATAGGTGTACTTTTCGGACCGACAGGCGGATATATTATCGGCTTTATTTTTACAGCTTTAATTGTAGGTCTTATGACAGAAAAACTCGGCAAAAAACTTTGGGTTGAAATTGTTTCTATGATTTTGGGCCTTGCTGTTTGTTATGCATTCGGCACAGTATGGTTTATGTTCCAAATGAAAATGGGACTTGTTGAGTCACTTTTATTGTGCGTAGTTCCTTATCTTATTGCTGACGCACTCAAAATTGCATTTTCAGCTGTATTGGTAAATCGTCTTGACAAAGTTATCAAGCTTTAATCTGCGACCGCACCACAGCCTTTGCATACAATTTTTCGTAGGAAAAGGCTACAGCAGTGATTTTGTGCAGAATATGACAAATGTAATTGAATATCTGAATAAAGAAAATCCGCTGATTACCTTAACGGGCAGTTGTAATGATGTTCTTTGCAGTAAATGCCCGAATAATAAATCACAGCTTTGTGCCGATAATGATAAAGTGGCAAGTTTTGACAATGCTTGTCTGAAAGAATATAATTTAAAAATCGGTGACGAAATCGAGTGGATTACGCTTAAAGATATGGCAAAAAGCAGGATAATTTCACAAGGAAAACTTAGTGAAGTCTGCAAAAATTGTCAGTGGAAATGTTACGATATTTAATAAGCTTACAACATCCCCATATAAAAAAATCCCTGTTCAGCGCTGAACAGGGATTTTTGCTGTCTGTTAATTTTTGTTGAGTTGAGAGTAAAAGATTATTGTTTAGAAGAATGCTTTGCCAATCAATTATAAAAGTTTGGTCAACCGTTTCAAAAATAAATAATTCTGTTTTAATGGCTGTCGCCTGTTTTTTCAAACTAAGTGCAAGCACGCAAACAGCGTGGCTGTTTGCGCCTGATAAATTGCAATATCGGAAGATATTATGGGCGCTGCCCAAACCCGCAAGCCTTTAAAAAGGCTTGACCTAAATTTTATTAAACCGTCTTTTTATTAGCTTTTGCGGTAAGTTTTTCAATTTCTATCACAAAAACATCTGTGCGTTCAAATGCGCCTTTTATATGGTTTTCACCGTCTTCCGCAAATTCGGGAGAGTATTTTTGCACCAGAAGCCGCAGCGCTTTTTCTTTTTCGGTAACCGTTTTTGACGCATAACCAAAGGCAATGGCACTTTCATAACCTGTTGTGAATTTTTCGGAAATAACATCTGATTTTGTAACGACAGTAAACGAAACTTTGCCCGAAAATCTTAGGTTATCCTGTTTGTGACCGACATTTTTGGCGCAGTGAAAGTAGATTTTGCCGTCATCGTAAGCGTAGTTTACGGGTACACCGTACGGATAGCCGTCTGCGCCGATGGTAGAAAGCACACCGAAACTGCCCGATTTCAGAATTTCTAAGGCGGCATTTTCGTCAACTGCTCTGTCTTTTCTGCGGATTTCATAGTCTTTCATATTAATCAACTCCAAGATTGTTCATTACCATACCTGTAATCATTTTTGGATAGAAATATGTGGATTTCTGCGGCATTTTTTCTCCTGCGGCGGCAACATCACGAATTTCGGTAACTCTTGTAGGGTTGAGTACAAATGAGCATTGAAACTCGCCTTTGTCAACTCCGTCAATTGCCTCTGTAAAGAATTTTGTGTATGTAAGGTTAATCTGTTTTGCCATATTTTCCTTGTCAATTCCAAAGATTTTTTCAAGAATAAGTGTATGGAGAACAGAAACATCAAGCGACTGTGACGCCTTGCTTACATTGGGGAGCATTTGGCTCATAAAGTCGATATTTTTGAGTGTCAGCAAGAACCATTCGCCCTTGCCGCAATAGAAACCGAATGCTTTTTTGCCCTCGTCATAGAGTTTTTTCAAATCTTCCTCCATGGTGTCCGTGCCTTCTTTTTCGTCTATGTAGAAGAATTCGGAGCACTTTTCGAGTACCGCCTCTTTGTCAAAGTTCGGTAAATCTCTCACAAGGCGGTGGGTAGGGAATACCACAAGTCCCGGATGCTCCATATCTACGAGGTAAATCATCTGGAAGTCCTGCGGATCGCCCGGCTTTGAAATGCCGTTTTCTCTGCAATAATTTCTGTAATTGAGAGCGGTTTCGTATCTGTGGTGACCGTCGGCAATATATAGTTTTCTGTCTGCAAAATCGGCAACAAGCTTCGCAATGATTTCTTCGTCGGTTTCAATCCAAAGGCGATGTGTAACACCTGTTTTGTCTGTAAATTCAAGGTCGGCTTTTGCCTTTGACTGCTCATCAATGGTAGCGAGAGTTGTATGTTTTTCGTCCATATAGAGAGCGTAAATCTGACTGAAATTGCAGTTTGTTGCTTTCATAAGATTTAAACGGTTTTCTTTAGCCTTTGAAAGGGTAAATTCGTGCGGTAAGATAATGCCTTTTGAAAATTCTTCAAGCTGAACTCTCGCAATAATGCCCTTTATGCTTTTGCGTGTGTTGCCAACGGAAAATTCTTCCTCGTAAATATAGATAGCAGGCTTATCTTCAATTTTCAAAATGCCTTTATCCTGCCACATTTTTAAAATATCGCTTGCGCAAGCGTAAGGATTTTCACCCTCTTTTGGCAATTCAAGACGAATAATGTTGTATTCGTTTTCTTTAATAAAAGCAAGTCTTTCTTGCTCGCTGATTATGTCGTACGGAGGACAGCAAAGAGAGGAAATTTCGCCTGCCTTTGCGGTGTTGTATCTCATACCTTTGAATGCTTTAATAACTGCCATAGCCGTTACCTCCAATTGAATTAATAAAATTCCCGAACGAGGAATATAAAATTATAAGAATTATAAGTAAAAATAATACTATTATATATATTGTACCACGAATATGTAGGAATTTCAATAAATTTGTTGTAAAAAGCAGTGCTTTTATATACTTTTTGAATAATACAGAAACAAAAATTCTTATAAAATTAAATGAAAAGATTGACAATACAGATATAATATGATATAATATCACTTGCGTAAAATAAATACGCGCCAATAGCTCAGTTGGTTAGAGCTACCGGCTCATAACCGGTCGGTCCGGGGTTCGAGTCCCTGTTGGCGCACCAAGCAAAAACCGCATTAGAAAACTGTTTTTCAGCTTTTTAATGCGGTTGTTTTTATATCGTGATACACAGAAATACAAGGAAAAACAGTGTACTACAGAAAAAATGCATTGCAAAAAAATATCTTTGATTTTTATATTTTAACGGAATACTTTATAAAAGTTTGGTCGACCTTTTCAAAGGTCGTGGGTGTGGGCAAAGCCCACAAATACTTTCCGTTTATGCAATCTAAGGATAGCCAAACAGCCTGCTGTTTGTGCCTGATAAATTGATATATCGGAAGATTTTATGGGCGCTGCCCAAACCTGCAATTTTTGAAAAAATTGAGTAAACTTTTTTGTTTTGGGGAGGATAATTTAGCGTTAGCTAAATTTCAATGCCCGACCGACACTCAGCCAAACCATAATTCATCCTAACTTTTGATAAAGAGCCAAAAAAGAAATGCAGATAGGGAAGATCCCTGTCTGCATTTCCGATTATAAAGAGGTCGGACAAAAATGACCTTAATATAAAATTAATTTAAAAACTGAAAATATACCTAATCAGTTGTTATTCTTCAACTGTTTCAACTTTTTCTTCAGCTTTAGTTTCCTTAGTTTCTTCCTTTTCTTCGACTACAGGCTTTTCATCGACTTTTTCTTCTGCCTTGCTTTCAGCTTTTGCGGCTTTTTCAGCCTTTGCTTTCTTAAGAGCGGCAGCCTTGCGGTTTGTAGTCTTTTCCTTCTTTGGCTTTTCGGGTGCAGGAAGTTCCTTGTCAAGCTCAATGTAGATTACGGAAAGCGGTGCAAGCGTAATGTTGATTGAGTACGGAAGATCGTGATCGGCTGCATCCTGTGCCTTTAATTCGCCCTCGTTTACGATACCGCAGCCGCCGAATTCCTCTGCCTCGGAGTTGAGAACTTCTTTATAGATACCAAACTTCGGAACACCGATTTTGTAGTTCTCACGGAGCATTGGCTGGAAGTTACATACAACAATAACTTCGCTTCCGTCATAAGCAATTCTTCTGAAAGAAATAATGCTATGCTTGTAATCGTCGAGCGCAATCCACTGAAAACCGTTCCAGTCGTAGTCGTTTTCGTGCATTGCAGGTGTATCGCAATAGAATTTATTTGCTGTAGCAAAGAAGTGATTAAGCTGACGGTGCTTTTCGTAGCCGAGCAAGTTCCACTGGAGCTGTTCGGTAGAATTCCACTCGTCAAACTGTCCGAGCTCACTGCCCATAAACATAAGTTTTTTACCGGGATGAGCAAGCATATAAGCAAGGAATCCTCTTACTCCCGCAAACTTGTTGTCATACAGACCCGGCATTTTGTTGATAAGCGAGCCTTTGCCGTAAACAACTTCATCATGAGAGATAGGGAGCATAAAGCTTTCGCTGAATGCGTAAACCATACTGAATGTAAGAGTATCGTGGTGATAATTTCTGTAAAGCGGGTCAAGGCTGATGTATGAGAGCATATCGTTCATCCAACCCATATTCCACTTGTAGTCAAATCCAAGTCCCATATCCTTTGGCGGGAAACCAGTAACATTCGGCCATGCTGTGCTCTCTTCGGCAATCATCATAGCTTCCGGGTGGAACATATGCACAACAGTGTTAAGCTTCTGTAAGAAATCAACAGCAACAAGATTTTCTCTGCCGCCGTAGATATTTGCAAGCCATTCGCCGTCTTTACGGTTGTAGTCGAGGTAGAGCATAGATGCAACGGCGTCAACTCTGATGCCGTCAATATGATATTGGTCAAGCCAGAACATTGCGGATGAAAGCAAGAAACTTGCTACTTCGTAACGGGCATAGTTAAAGATATATGTACCCCATTCCTTGTGTTCGCCGATTCTCCAATCCTCGTATTCATAACAGCCTGTACCGTCAAATCTGCCAAGACCGTGCTCGTCCTTAGGAAAGTGAGCAGGTACCCAGTCAAGAATAACGCCGATACCTTCCTGATGACATTTGTCAACAAAATACATAAGGTCTTTAGGAGTACCGTAACGGGAAGTTGCCGCAAAGTAACCTGTTACCTGATAGCCCCAGCTGCCGTCAAACGGATATTCTGTAAGAGGCATAAACTCAATGTGAGTGTAGCCCATTTCTTTTACATAAGGAATAAGCTCCTCGGCGAGCTTTCTATAGCTGAATACATTGCCGTCCTCGTATTTTCTCCAAGAACCTGCGTGCATTTCATATACATTGATAGGAGCGTTCTTGTGCGGGTGAGCTTTCTTGTGCTCAAGCCACTCGCTGTCGTTCCATTCATAACCGTGAATTTCATATACACGAGATGCGTTATCAGGTCTTGTCTGGCAATGGAATGCATATGGGTCGGTTTTCATTACCTTTTGCATTGACGGAGTTTCTACGCAATATTTATAGCAAGCATATTCCCATACACCCTCAATAAACAATTCCCATACGCCTGAATTGTCGATTTTATACATATAGTTTGCATCGGGGTTCCAATCGTTGAAATCACCTACAACGGATACGGAAAGTGCGTTTGGTGCCCATACTCTGAACACAACGCCGTCTCTGTCGCCCCAGTTTACAAAATGAGAGCCCATAAATTCATAAGCTGTAACAGATTCGCCCTGCAAAAACTGTTCAAGCGGAGTTCTTTTGTCATTTAAACTAAAAGCCATTTAATATCCTCTTTTCTTTAAGAAATTTGGGAAAAGGGCGCATATTGCTCGTTTTTACAAAAAATAAATCCGCAGTATGCTTTTACAGTGTTTCCCTTGATTTAATTATATGTTTATAGTATAATATATTCTACACAAATATACAAGAGTTAATTTTAATTTTTATGTAAATTATTTTACAAATTATTAAAATTTGTTTATTTTTTCAAAAAAATTTAAGGTGAAATTTTATGGATAAAAGAGTAAAAAATACCACAAAGGCACTCAAGCAGACACTTTTTGATATGCTTGAGCAAATGCCTTTGAGCAAAATTACAGTAACCTCTCTCTGTAAGCAGGCGGGAGTGAACAGAGTTACCTTTTATCACCATTTCGCCGATGTTTACGATATGATTTCTCAAATAGAAATCAGCTATGTTGAAGAATTAAAGGATTACAATTTTAAATTTACGCAGAACGGCAAGGTGAATTTCCTTTGGATTGTGCGCTTTGTAAAGAAGTATTCGGATTTTTACAGAGTGGTTTTCAATAACAATATCCAGACTAAATTACTTGACGAAATGTATGCGGAGCTCAAAAAGAGTATTGTGCGGCATTTGGCAAAAAGGATATTCCGCAGACCAAACTTGAGTATATGTTTACATTTCTCGAAAGCGGTGCGTCAGGTATTTTAAAAAAGTGGGTAAGAGGCGGAATGGCAGAGAGCGAAGAATATATCGCCGACCTTATAAGCGAAATATTTATCAGTATGCACAGTCATATATAATAGTTGCTCACAGCCGAAAATTATGTTAAAATATGTAGTCAAATGAAAGAAAAAATTACGGATGGTGTATATATGAAAAAAAGATTTCTTGACAGCGGAAAAATTGTAGGCACTCACGGCATAAAAGGCGAATTAAGAATTGACCCGTGGTGCGACAGTCCCGAATTTTTTGTGTTGCTTTAAAAAACTTTATCTTGACGAGCAGGGCAGAGAGAGCATAAAAGTTAAGTCACGCCCTCACAAAAATATTGTGCTTTGCAAGGTTGACGGAATAGATACAATTGAGCAGGCGGATAAAATGAGAGGCAAGACAATTTATATCGACCGAGAGGAGATCGTCCTTGACGAGGGTGTAAACTTTGTTCAGGATTTGCTAGGTCTTGAGGTAAAAGACGCCGACAATGCAACTGTTTACGGCAAAATTACAGATGTTTTGCGCACAGGTGCTAATGATGTTTATGAGATAACAGATGACAACGGCAAAAAATATCTTGCACCCGTTATTGACGAGGTTATTACAGAAACCAATGTTGATGACGGATATGTTCTTATTCGCCCGATGAAAGGAATATTTGACGATGAGGATTGATATAATAACCTTATTCCCCGAGATGTTTACTCCTGTTTTGGGTGACAGTATAATCGGCAGAGCACAAAAAAGCGGTGCGCTTGAAATACATTGTCATCAACTGCGTGACTATGCTTTTGACAAGCACAGACGAGTTGACGATACCCCGTACGGCGGCGGAATGGGAATGTTGATGAAAGCCGAGCCTATAGCGCTTTGCTTTGAGGATATATGCGATAAAATCGGCAAAAGACCGCATTTTGTCTATATGTCGCCGCAGGGAAAAACTCTTACGCAGCAAAGACTTAAGGAAATAGCCGAGATTGAGAATGTCTGCATATTGTGCGGTCATTACGAGGGTGTCGACCAGCGTTTGCTTGATGAATTTATAGACGAGGAAATTTCAATCGGCGACTATGTGCTTACAGGCGGCGAACTTCCTGCAATGGTATTCACGGACGCACTTTCAAGAATGGTGCCGGGTGTACTTTCAAATAATGAATGTTTTACCGAAGAAAGCCATTTTAACGGTTTGCTTGAGTATCCTCAATACACAAAACCGTCGGTATGGAGGGGCAAAGAAGTGCCCGAAGTGCTTTTGAGCGGTCATCATGCAAACATAGCAAAGTGGCAGAAAGAAAAAAGTCTTGAGGTAACCCGTGCAAAGCGCCCGGACTTGCTTGAAAAGATAAAAGAACAGCAATAAGAATTAACAATAATTTAGTGCTGCAAAATAATATTTAGCAATACTTAATATAATTTAATTTCAGTTTTAGTAAAGTTGCACAACAACAGACCGAAATTTTTGGTTGTAAGTGAGTATTAAACCAAAAATTAATTAACTTATTGACCTTTTTTTGAAAAAATACTATAATATTTATTAAAAGATTGCAAAATGCAGTCGGATTACAAAACGGGTTAAATTATATGGCAAGAGAGGGATTTTAAAATGTATGTTAAGGAAGTATTAGTACAGAACAAGGCAGGCTTACATGCTCGCCCAGCTACATTTTTCATTCAGAAGGCTAACGAATACAAGTCAACTGTATGGGTAGAAAAGGAAGAAAGACGAGTTAATGCAAAGAGCCTTCTCGGCGTATTGTCACTTGGTATTATCGGCGGTACAACCATCAAGGTTATTGCTGACGGTTCAGACGAAACAGAGGCTGTTGACGGTCTTGTTGCTCTCGTTGAGTCAGGTTTTGCTGAATAAGTTAAATAATTTATACTCTTTCAGAATTTAAGGGCGGTTTTCCGCCCTTTTTGTTTTGCCTTTTTAAAGGTTGACCAAACTTTTATAATTGCTTGTCGAAACAATTTGTTAAACCATAGTTTTAAATATTCCAAAAACACAAAAAACAAATCCGATTTACATTATTTTCAAAAAGATTTTTAAAACCTATTGACAAACGGAAACGGTGGTGTTACAATAAGCCTACTTTATCGGTAGGAATACTAAGTTTTAGGTAAATTCCCGCTTTTTAAAGTAATATTATTATATATCCGCACACAATGCGGAAATTTAAAATCAGAAGGGTGATAATATGAGCGAAAAGAATGTAAAAAATTTAGGCTTTCAGACAAGAGCCGTGCATACAGGCAACGGTGTTGACGGCGAAACAGGAGCAATTAAGAGGCCTATAACTATGGCAAACAGCTATGAATTGCCCTATGACCCAAGTGACCTTAACTGGAGCAGTGCAGGTAAAAACCTTTATACAAGAAACGGAGGCTCAAACCAGCAGTATCTTCAGGAAAAAGTTGCCTCTCTTGAGGGCGGCGAAGATTGCGTGGTGCTTGCAAGCGGTGTAGCCGCTTTGTCGGGACTGTTCTTTGCTTTACTCAAAAGCGGTGACCATGTAATTTTCTCAAGCGTTACTTATATTGCGGTTTACAGACTTTTAAACGAGCTTTTAAACAATAAATTCGGTGTGGAAACAACAATTGTTGATACCTCCGACCCCGAAAATGTAAGAAAGGCAATCCGCCCGAACACAAAACTTATTCATATAGAAACTCCGGGCAACCCCACACTTACAATTTCGGACATCAAGGCGATTGCAGACATTGCGCACGAAAACAATGCGCTGTTATCTGTTGACAATACATTTGCTTCTCCGTACAACCAAAGACCGGTTGAGCTTGGCGCAGACTTTTCGATTGAAAGCCTTACAAAATATATCAACGGTCACGGTGACGCAATGGGTGGTGCTATTATCGGTAAAAAAGAATACCTCGACATCATCAGAGCGCAGTCGCAGATTAACCTCGGTGCAACAATCAGCCCGTTCAATGCTTGGCTTATTATGCGTGGTGCGGTTACTTTACCGCTTAGAATGAAACAGCACAATGAAAATGCACTCAAAGTCGCTAAATATTTAAAGACTGTAAAGGGTGTAAGTTTTGTGGCTTATCCGGGACTTAAAGACCACCCGAACCACGATATAGCCAAAAAGCAGATGACAAACGGTTTCGGCGGTGTGCTTTCGTTCGGACTCAAGGCAGACCACGATACATATAACAGATTTGTAAGCCATTTGAATGTCATAACTTCGGCAGTTTCTCTCGGTCACGATGAAAGCCTTATCGTTTTCCTCGGAGAAAATGACGAAAGACAGTATCTTTATCCCGAAGAATTCCACAACGGCTTTTTCAGATTCAGCGTCGGCATTGAAGATGCAGAAGATATTATTGCAGACCTTGAGCAGACATTTAAGAAGGAAAATTTATTATGATAAGAAAAGCCACGGTGCTTGATTTGCCGGCTGTCAAAGAAATTTACAATTATGCGGTTTTAAACACTACCGCAACCTATGACATAAATCCCAAAGATGACAAATACTTTGTTGATATGTTAAATGAGCATACAGGCAAGTATTTGCTCTCTGTGTATGAGGAAAACGGCAATGTAATCGGTTATGTTGCACTTTCCCGCTACAGTAAAAGAGATGCATACGACATTACAGCAGAGCTTTCGGTATATGTAAAAAACGATTGTCAAAACAGGCACATCGGCACTCAACTTATTGAGTATGCACTTCAAAAGGCGCAAAAGAATAATCGGTTCTTGACTGTGGTTTCGCTTATCACAAGCGAGAACGAGCACAGCATTTATTTACATAAACAGTTCGGATTTGAATTTGGCGGAAGAATTAAAAACGCAGGATTCAAATTTGACAGGCTCTTGGGCGTAGATATTTATTACAAGAATTTCCGATGAGTTTTTAACGGATTGGCGCAGATGTATTGACTTTTATCAATTAATATGGTATTATCAGAACATATAAAACCTATTAGGTTTATAGGACTTCAAGAGAGGAGAGCAACCTTATGACAAAGCTTGTTTCATATGTAAAAAGCTCTATGTGTTGCTGTTGCATGTGCACAATGTGTATGTGTTTATTTCCCATGCTCTCCGACGAAAAGTTTTGACCAGATAAAGTTTTACTGACCGGAGTGCATATGTTCTTCGGTCTTTTTTAATGCTTTTTATTATTCTGTGCATAAAATGTTAAGAGATTAGGAAAAAGGTGAAAAAAATGAATTGGGAATTTATTTTTAAATATCTTCCTTTGTACCAAGAGGCAGCTTTGCTCACTTTAAAAATCGGACTTATCGGAATCGCCGTTTCTATTATAATCGGTCTTTTCTGTTCATTGGTTCAGTATTACAAAGTGCCCGTGCTAAGGCAGATTGCAACGGTATATATTGAAATATCCCGTAACACTCCGCTGCTTATTCAGTTGTTTTTTATTTACTATGCGCTGCCAAAGGTTGGCGTGCAGGTAAGCTCTGAAATGGCAGGCTATATCGGTCTTGCTTTCCTGGGCGGAAGCTATATGTCGGAAACTTTCAGGAGCGGACTTGAATCTGTAGATAAAATTCAAACCGAAAGTGCTTTAAGTCTTGGTATGAAGCATCCGCAGATTATGAGATATGTAATACTGCCGCAGGCTTTTTCAACAAGTGTACCGCCGTTTGTGGCAAATGTAATATTCTTGCTTAAAGAAACAAGTGTATTCAGCGCAGTAAGCCTTATGGACCTTATGTTTGTTGCAAAGGACTTAATCGGTCTTTACTACAAAACAACAGAGTGTCTGTTTATGCTTGTTGTGTTCTATCTTATTATACTACTGCCTGTTTCAATACTTGGAAGTGTGCTGGAAAGGAAACTGAGATATGCCGGATTTGGGGATTGATGTTCTTTTTAAGGGAACAAACTTTATACGCCTTTTGGGCGGCTTGTGGACTGCACTTGAAATCAGTCTTATTTCAGTCGGTCTTAGCATACCGCTTGGCATTTTGCTTGGCATTGTAATGACTATACCAAACAAAGCAATAAAAGTTATAACAAAAATTTATCTTGAAATTATCAGAATAATGCCGCAGCTTGTGTTGCTTTTTATAGTGTTCTTCGGTGCAACAAGAACTATGGGAATTAACCTTTCGGGCGAGGTTGCCTCGGTAATAGTGTTTACGCTTTGGGGTACGGCAGAGATGGGCGACTTGGTGCGAGGCTCAATTATCAGTATTCCGAAACACCAGTCGGAAAGCAGTCTTGCGCTCGGACTCAGCAAAGCACAAACCTATTTATATATAATAATTCCGCAGACGGTACGCAGACTTTTGCCGCTTTCAATCAACCTTGTTACAAGAATGATAAAGACTACAAGCCTTATCCTTATGATTGGTGTTGTAGAGGTTATAAAGGTTGCACAACAGATTATTGAGGCAAACCGTGCCACAAGCCCGAACGCAGCGTTCGGTGTGTACCTTGTAGTATTCATTATGTACTTTATAGTTTGCTTCTCAATAAGTATGGTTGCAAAACATCTTGAAAAGAAATGGAGTTGAGGAAATGTCGCAGGAACTGTTAAAAATAGAAAATCTTACAAAGCGTTACGATGATAACACCGTACTTCAAAGCATTAATATGACAGTCCGTCAGGGTGAAGTTGTGGTAATTATCGGCCCGAGCGGCTGTGGCAAGAGTACCTTTTTACGATGTATAAACGGTCTTGAACCTATACAGGAGGGTACAATTTCTTTTGAGGGCGAGTTAATCGACCGCAAAAGCAAAAATATAGCGGAAATTCGCCAGAAAATCGGTATGGTGTTTCAGAATTACGAGCTTTTTCCACACCTTACCGTTATGGATAATATCTTACTTGCCCCCACAAAAGTGCAAGAGAGAAATAAAAGAGGAAGTAAAAAAAGAGGCGGAAGAGCTGCTCGAAAAAGTCGGATTAAGCGAAAAGAGCAACAGCTATCCACGACAGCTTTCGGGCGGTCAGAAACAGAGAGTTGCAATTGTCAGAGCCTTGTGTATGCACCCGGACATTTTGCTTTTTGATGAGGTTACAGCCGCACTTGACCCCGAAATGGTAAGGGAAGTGCTTGATGTAATGCTCGGACTTGCAAAGCAGGGACGAACAATGCTTATTGTTACCCACGAAATGCAGTTTGCTCGTGCGGTTGCCGACAGAATAGTATTTTTTGACGGTGGTCACATTGTGGAAGAGGGTAAACCCGAAGAGTTCTTCACAAATCCAAAGACCGAGAGAGCTAAAAAATTCCTTGATATTTTTGAGTTTGACTCAATAAAATAAATTTTCTTTAAGAAAGAGGAGAGATTATTATGAAAAGAATTACAAAAATTATTTCTGCAATCCTTGCAGTGTTAGTTGTTACAGCGGTGTTTGCAGGCTGCTCAAGTTCAAACGACAATTCAACCGCTAACGGCTTTAGAACACTTGATGAAATCAAATCATCGGGTACAATCAATATCGGCGTATTTTCCGACAAAAACCCATTCGGTTATGTTGACGAAAACGGCGAGTATCAGGGCTACGATGTTTACTTTGCAAACCGACTTGGCGAGGACCTCGGCGTAAAAGTAAACTTTGTTTCAACTGAGGCTGCAAACAGAATCGAATACCTCCAGACAGGTAAGGTAGACCTCATTCTTGCAAACTTTACAGTTACAGACGAGAGAAAAGAAGAGGTTGACTTTGCACTTCCTTATATGAGCGTTTCACTCGGTGTTGTATCTCCGAAGAGCAAAACAATAACAAGCCTTGACAATTGGAACGAAAGCGACAGTATGATTGTAATTTCAGGTACAACTGCCGAAACTTACCTTACAAAGAACTATCCGAACATCAAACTTCAGAAGTATGACGCATATGCACAGGCAAAGACAGCTCTTGAAAACGGCAGCGGCGCAGCTTGGGCAAACGACAATACAGAGGTTATCGCATACGCAAACCAGAACAGTGACTTTGTTGTAGGTATTCCTGAACTCGGTTCGGCAGATACAATTGCTCCTGCCGTAACAAAGGGCAACGATACACTCCTTAACTGGATTAACGATGAAATTAAAGCACTCGGTAAAGAAAACTTCTTCCACAAAGATTACGAGGCAACACTCCTCGAAACCTATGGTAAGGATTACGAAGATCAGCTTGTAATCGAGGGCGGCGAGCTTGCTTCTTCAACAAACGATACAGCTAAATAATTTAACTTAATATTCAATAAAACAACGGCAATCGGAATTTAATCCGGCTGCCGTTGTTTTATTGGTCCTTTATTAAAAGTTTTTATCAAAAGTTGGAGTAAATTATGGTTTAGCAAATTGTTTCGACAAGTAATTATAAAAGTTTGGTCGACCTTTTCAAAGGTCGTGGGTGTGGGCAAAGCCCACAATACTTTTTGCTAACGCAAAATATCGATAGCCAAACAGCTTGCTGTTTGGCGGCTTGAACAAATAGGCGAAAGCCTTTGCGAGAGCGACAAAAGAAAATACACTTCTCTTCATAGTCAACGCATTGCGTTGACTATGTTGTTAGCTTTTCTGTTTATAATGGCTACCGCCTGTTTTTAACAAACTTAGTTTTAGCACGCAAACAGCGTGGCTGTTTGCGCCCGATTAATTGCAATATAGGAAGATATTATGGGCGCTGCCCAAACCCGCAAGCCTTTAAAAAGGCTTGACCTAAATTTTAAAATCATTTAGCTTAACCTGTGCACTAAACCGCAATTTCCCTTAGTTTTTGATAAAATTGATTTGTCAAATCACAAAACAACAGCCGCAGCCGAAACTGAGGTTATTGTTTTATATTTTACTGATTTAGGAAAGGAGTAAATATAAACAGATTATGAGTTGATTACAACATTACCGCCAAAGCCTGTGCTCTGAATTACATCAGCAGAGTCAATTCCGTTTATTGTAGCTGTGTGTCCGTTATAACCTGCCGCATAAACAGGGAGTTTGTTTGCGATAATAAAGCTTGAATTGGTTGATGTTAAAGTTGCGTCATACGGATAAGATATAGCCCCCTCTGCGCCACGGTTGCCTACTACTACTGCCGCTACAGGCACTTCGTTGCCGCTTTCCCATTTTTTGTTATCGTATTGATCCCAATTGTTCTGTTGTATCATATCGGTTGTGGCATTTGATTTAACTGTTGAGTTTTTTACTGTTTGAGACGAGATTGCTCTATAATCGTATGCGGTTGTTATTGGATTGCGGAAAAATCGGTATGGCAAAAGAAGCTTGCTTGGAAATTTTTGATTTGAACAATGATGATAATTTAGGTGCAAGATTTATTTTAATGCATATTTACGCATATTTTGAAGATGAAAAATATGCGGTTAAGTTGTTTGAAAGGTATGACTGCCAAAAATCGACGCAATTTTTATTGCCTTTGTCAACTTTATATTATAAGCTTGGAAAAACTCGCAAAGCCACAGCTTATATTAAAGAACTTGTCAATATAAATAAAGATACACACAATTTCTTTAATCGTTTGGTGATAGGCGAAGGTTTGTCAGACATTGAGTTTGGTATGTATGGTTATCGTGCAAATTCTATTGAAGAACTTGCAATTGATGTTACAGATAATAAGTTTCTTTTTGTAAATTGCGGTGTTTATTTTAAATGGGTATTAAAAACAATTAAGAGTATTGATTAATAAAAGCCTCGCCAAAATCATTTAATTTGGCGAGGTTCTTTTGTACCAAGGCGTGTAAAGCTGTTGCTGTCAAGTTTTGAATTTAATAACCCTATATAGTTGTCTGCAAGAATTTTAATATATTTTATTGCAATACATTAAGCAAAAGACCAAAATTTTCTTTATGAAGTGTAATAATGTTATTATATTTGTTTAAATATGTGTTTTTATGTCTAACAACATTAAAATGATTTATTTTTTCAAAAATTCCTTGACAAATTACGCAAAGTTTGATATAATACATCTTGTCTTGAAAATTAAACAGATATAGGGGTATAGCTCAGTTGGTAGAGCAGCGGTCTCCAAAACCGCGTGCCGAGGGTTCAAGTCCTTCTGCCCCTGCCATCAATTTTTTGGCTTCGGAAAGCGATTTCCGAAGCCTTTCTTCTTTTAATTCTACCAAAAATTATACCACCTTTATGCGATGTTCAAATTTATAGCGCTGTCGAGAGCGTTTATCGTCGTCTCCTTTGCGGTCTTTCGACGGTTGATATAAATTCTCTCGGTGGTGTTTACGCTTTCGTGTCCGAGCAAAACGGAAATGTCCTGAATCGGTACGCCGTTGTCGTCAAGAATACTCGCCACAGAGTGACGAAATCCGTGGATCGTACAATGCGGCAAGCCGGCGTTTTCGGTCAGACGATTTACAACTCTATTGATTGCACTGAGATTGACATACGGCTTTCCGAGAACGGTGCGCACAATGAAGTCGTGGCTTTTGTCGTAGCCGTTGCCAAGCAGTTTGGAGTATTCTTCTTGCCTTTGCTTTTCGGCTTTCAGCTCTCCGATCACAAAATCGTTTATCGGAATTTTGCGGTTACTGCTCTTTGTCTTTGGCGTTGTGATTTGCATTGTCACATTCTTGCGGCTGCCTGTTCTGCTCTTGTTGACGTTCAGGAGCTTTTTGTCATAGTCTATATCCTCCCACATTAAGGCGAGCAATTCGCCCTTTCTCAGCCCTGTATAGAGGGCTAAAAGCAGGAATATGTAGATGTGACTCTCGTGTTCCTTTGCATAAAGCAGGAGCTTCCTGACTTGCTGTGCGTTGTATTCGGGTACGTCCTTCTTGATGCTGTGCGGAAATGACGGCATACGACTTCTCGACACTGGATTCTCCTTGACGTAGTTGTTCTCGACGGCGTACTCATACGCTGACGACAACACTCCTCGGATGTTTTTGACCGTTTTGTAGCTTAGTCCGCCCTTGCCGTTTGACTTACCGTGTTGAGAGAGAAATGCAAAATACTTGGTGAATACCTCCGGCTTCATATCCTTGAACTTGTACCTCTTTAACTCAAAATAGGGCTTTAGCTTGCCACTCACGGTTTTGTCGTAAGATTCCCACGTAGAAGGTTTTATGATTCCCTTGATACCTTTCAGCCATTTGTCGAGAAAGTCGGTAAAGAGAACATCGTCGCATTCAAGGTTGATATCCTTGTAGCTCTCAATGATTTCTTTCATCTTCTCAATTGCACGGCGTTTGTTGTTACCCTTAACGGGTATCTTCGTGGCAATCATTTTCTGTTTGCCGTTGACACGAAATTTGGCATAGTAGTAATTGCCTTTTATTATTAAGCTTCCTTCCAATGTAAGCCTTCCTTTCTTAAGATTTGCGATTTGTGGTTGATACAAATTCGATGACGCTCTGTTTCGGAATAACATATCTTGCTCCGACCTTGACATTCATTATATCGTCGTCCTTCAAGAGCTTATATACCCGGTATTACTTTCCTATTGGCCCGTCAAGCCATTTGCCAGTCAACTTTTCATCAAACCTCATCAACGGTTACTATGTCGCTGTACTCCGAAAATATCTCTTTTGATTTATCCAACGCTCTCACCTCGCTTTCCGCTTGGATTGACCGTCAGAAAATCAATTATGCTTTTCTTCGGAATGATGTACCGCTTGCCAACCCTCAGCGTAAAAATCCTGCCTGATTTCAATAAATCGTAGACAGTCACCTTGCTGATGTGAAGCATATTAGCGACATCTGCTACAGATACAACATCATCGTATTCGGTAAACATTTCTATATTCATTTTTTCGCACCTTTCGTTTGGAAGAAAAGCCCGCTGTGTATAAAGAATAACACAACGGGCTCTCATTTAACAAATGTGCAAATCAAATAATCTTATGCGGCAAGAAAATCTATCACGCTTTTCTTGGGTATGACATATTTTTTGCCGACTCTCAGTGTGTGGATTTTATCGGTTTTCAGCAAATTGTAAACCGTTACTCTGCCGAGATGGAGCATCTCCATAACCTCCTCGACCGTTACCACGTCGTTATATTCGGTAAACATTTCATAAACCTTTTCAGCCATAGCTTTCACCTCGCTTCCCTGTTTCTGTTTCGGACACGGCGCTGATAATCGGCTTGCGCCAGCTTCATCATTCGCCGTTGAACTTCCTGCGGACTGCATTTCGGAAAATATTTACTCAGCTCGTCATATTGAAAGCTGATTTTCTCTCGCTGATTGGGCTTGTCCTCCGAAATAATTCTTTCAATTATTTTGCTGTCAAGTCTGCCCGATTGCGAGAGCTTTTTCATTTGGATTGCCTGTGAGAGCGAGGGCGTTTTGTCCTCCAACTCTATCGCTTCAAGCAAATCCTGCTGCTCATATTCATTGAGATAAGACAGCTCTACACCGACGCTGAAAGCAATACGCTCCTCGTCAACCATTTTCAAAAGCTGCGGAATCAACTTCGTCAGTCTGATGTATCGCTGCACCTGCCTTCCGCTGTCGGTGTTGGAAACAGTATCTCTTGACTTGTGGACAACTTGTCCACAGGCTTTTCCTTGATGACTTATCGCTTCCAGCTTCATCTTGTAAGCGAACGCTTTTTCACTCGGCAGGATATGCTCACGCTGTAGGTTAGCGTCAACCATAGCGATTACCGCTTCATCATCCGTCATTTCTCTGACAATCACGGGGATATTTTCAAGCCCGAGCTTGCGGCAGGCTTCCAAACGGCGGTGACCTGAAATCAGTTCATAACCGCCGTCCGGCAACGGTCTGGCGAGCAGCGGCGTAATCGTTCCAACCTTGTTGATACTCTCGACAATCTTTGCCATATCCTCATTGTCCGCCACGGTGAACGGATGATTACGGAACGGCTGTATTTCGTTTATGGGAATGCTTTGAACATTCTCTGTTGTTTGATATTTCAATAAGTGTTCTCCTTTCTCTACTTCCACTTGATCGGACTTTTCTCTGGTCGTAAAAACTCGCTCTCAATATTGCTGATAAAATACACCCAGCGTTTTATTTCACGCTCGACGGTATCCTTGTCAACAACACCGAGTTGGTACGACCTTTCCAAAAGCTTTTGTGCTGTGTGGATCATTTCGTTTAGTGAGTTTATCGCCTGAAAGAATCTGTCATCCGGTCGCTCTCTCGGCTCATAGCCTTTGATTAACATTCGGATGACGCTTGACTGCGGTAAGCCTGTCAATGCAACCTTTCTTCTGAATTCAGTTTCTTCCTCCGGTGTAAACCAAAATTGCTTTTTGATTCTGTTGCTCATTTCTTTCTCCTTCCTGTTTGGGGTATTAGGGTTCTCCCTAACAAGCTGCACTGCTTTTGCTCCGTTGGGAGTAAAAACAGTATGCTTGCTAAGCTTCGGCAACTACCGTTCAACTCCCCTGGGAGTATGAATGGTCTGCTTGCTAAGACTGTGCACAGTTACCGAAGCTTGCGTGTTTGGGAGTACAAACACACTGCTTGCTAAGATTTGTCATTCATTCTTGAACTGTCAACAAATCTGTCACGCTATTCTCGTTTTTCACTGCGCCGATAACGATAGAGCTCGATGATTTTCTTTCGGTTTGTCCGTCTGAAATGTACATCAATACCGTCACTGAAATACAGGTCGATACTAAATTTGTTAAGCAACTTCGTAACAGTATTCGGCGGCGTGGCAGTATCGTTAATAGCGTTAAGCAGGTCTGTAGCCGTTCCGAGCCAGTGTGACTTATCAGCCATAAAATATCTCAGCCTTCCGAAAAAAGGATGCTCCTCGGTCAACTTCGGATAGCCTTCACGGTCAGGCTTTTGCATAGCTTCGGCTACAATCAAATCCGCTTTCAACTTAGCTTCATTATTCCTGTCCAATGACTTCCACCTTCTCGAGATAGATTTTGTTCAGACTACTTTCCAAATAAAAAAGTCGGAGCTTCGTACCGATCGGCATATAGTAAAAGCCGAGGTAAGTCTGCCACCAGAAAATTGGTGTGATGATTTTTCTTCCGTCGTCGAGGGTGAGGAAAATACGGATGGATTTCTTGTGTCCCTGCGCTTTCATTTCAAGCGTTCCGGTGAACTCTCCGACCTCTTCCATCATCTGATAATCCGAGGTGTCAATCATCATTTCTCTCATCTCAATGAGCGAGAATACTTTTGCGTTGTCGTTCATTTGGTCCTCCTTTCCACTTCCCGAAAAAGAAAAGTTTTTGCCGCCCATATAGGTAGGTGTGTAAGATAAACTTCTTCTTTTTCGGTTAGTTATTTTTTTATTTGTCTATTTAGTTATTTATATATAGGAGCTGCTTCTGCCGCTCACGCTGACGGCGCTTGCGTTCGGCTGCCTTCTGCCGCTTGATTCGTTCGGCGCAATGATCGCAATAGCGTTTGTTGCGAGCCTTGGAATAAAAGCGTGAGCCGCAGCTCTGACAGCGCTTGTAGTCGTTGCCGCAGATCAGCCCCCGATACAGTTCCTTGTCGAGAGGAAGTACAGCATCCTTGAAATGGTTGCAGAAAATGTGATACTTGGAAATCAGCTGCACACAGGTGTGTGTTTCTCCGTCGTCGAGCAACAGACAGTTGCCGTCCATACAGTTGCAGCACTCCCGCCTGACCAAGCGGCTGACCTTCCTAAATTGTCCTGTCTTAAATTCAATGAGCATTTGACCTCCTTTCCTGTCACGCTTAATAAGTCTGAAAATGCGATGGGGAATATAATTACTCTCCTTCGTGCTTTTTGTCGCTCAGAGGTCGCATTATGAGCGGCTCGTGAGCCTTAAAAAGCGTGACATCAAACTGTATGTTATGTTGTGTCACACTGCCAAAGCGTACTTTCCTGACAGGCAATCCTGCTCGACGCTGTGCCGTCAGCCTTCCGGCTGCGCTCGCTCCGTAGAGGTCGTGGCGGTTTATCCTTCGCTTGGCAGCTATTCAGTTGTAGGTTTGCTTCGGTGGGCATCACTTCCTTTCAAAAAAGCCTTTCACCCTATACGCAAAAAAAATCAGGGAAATTATAAGCCTTTTCAAAAAGTTTTTTGAAAATCTGCTTCTTTTACAAAAAGGGCTCTTCGATTTTGTTGATTATGCATTGTTGATTTTGCCTTCCATATATAAGGGAATGGGAGCGTTCAAAAATTAACCCTAATTGGACAAATTTTTTTTAATTTTGTAGCTTTGCATAAATTCAGTGTATTGTTTTTGTGCAATTCTTTGTTTAGAAAAAGCCCTTCACTTATATGGACAAAATGGAGCCTTTTGGTAGGGTGTTTTTCAAAAGTTCTTTGATAAATCTGCGTTTTGCACAAATGTAAGGCTGAGTTTTTGTGCAATGTTCTATTGTGTTGGTTTTCTCAAATATCATCAGACATCTAACACTGTCACGCTTAATAAGTCCGAAAATGCGGTAGGGAATATAATTACTCTCCTTCGTGCGTTTCGTCGTTCAGAGGTCGCATTATGAGCGGCTCGTGAGCCTTAAAAAGCGTGACATCAAACTGTATGTTGTGTGTCAGCACTGCCAAAGCGTACTTTCCTGACAGGCAATCCTGCTCGACGCTGTGCCGTCAGCCTTCCGGCTGCGCTCGCTCCGTAGAGGTCGTGGCGGTTTATCCTTCGCTTGGCGCTATTCAATTGTAGGTTTGCTTCGGTGGGCATCACTTCCTTTCAAAAAGCCTTTCACCCTTAATGCAAAAAAGTCCTGCAAAATATACACCCTATCGAGAAAAATATTTGCCCCTTCACCTATACCCAATGAGAAAGGTCATTTTTTAAGTCTGTTTCAAAAATTTTTTGCAAAAAAATAGCGCCTGCCATAAAGACAAGCGCAAAAAGTCCCACTTACAATTTGTAAGCGGGACAAATTCGTTTTGTTTATTATCCAACAATCATTTTATTGGTTTTTCTTAGATACTTTGCAGGAATAGGTTCTTTCATTTTCCAAATGATATTCATAGGTTTAGAATCCGTATGACTGACATAATCAGCCAATCCGATAAAAGAATACGGGGCCGCTTTTCCAGTGATATTATCATTTTTTCTTTCACGTACAAACAGCAATTCCTTGACACCCATTGACTGATGATTGATATACCTTGTACCTGTATTACTTGTATCAGACGTTGCTCCCTGACTTTGCCATATGTGAAAACTATGTTAAGTCGCCCAATGGTCTTAAGCATTATCATCTCTTCTATCCCAACGATAAAAGGAGTATTTATTCTTTCTTTATAGAAACTCCTTCTCTTCAAAAACCTTTATTTATTGTAAAACTTTATAATATTATAAAAGACAGTGAGGATTTTAATATTAATCAGTTTACTGAGTGGGAATTAATTAAAAAAGTCTGAAAATCCAGTAATATCAAGGGTTTCAAGGTTTTCAAAGAGCCCGTTGATAAGATTTTGATAAGATTCTGCTCGTTACCCTTTATCGTATGTATCGAGTGGTTTGTGAGTAAAAAGTAATATCTTGTGGCTCGCAAAAATACCATATTAACATTAAACCCCGTGCTGACGGATTAAAGTCAGTACGGGGTTTTTGTCGTTTGCATTATTTTAATTTATCCTTAAACGCTTCAGCCATAGTATCACTGAAATTCTGTGACGGTACTTTTACAAAACCGGAAGTTTCATCATACTTCGGATAATTGTAGCGCCACTTGTCATATTCGTCACGGTTAATGTCGCCATTATGATATTTCTCCGATTGTTCAGCCC
>ENA-OPYX01000418-OPYX01000418.1-human-gut-metagenome-genome-assembly--contig:-NODE-418-length-24870-cov-4.209312_pt1 | contig 24870 bp, 26 predicted proteins | sample MGYA00242639_ERZ504486 | MGnify/ENA primary metagenome ERZ504486 (study PRJEB26092, sample SAMD00036296) | human gut metagenome | host: Homo sapiens | study: EMG produced TPA metagenomics assembly of... | reverse complement strand
GTATTCTAAAATGTCCACCTTTGCCGGCGCAATCCTTGGATTGCTGGGGCTGAAAGAGTGGAAGAAGGCTGAGGACAAGGATATCCTCGATGCCGATGATGTAGCCAAACTGAAAGAACTTGGCTTCGATGAGAAGTTCATAACTCCTTTCGGGGAAGCGTTGAAAAATGGTTTTAAGGATGAGGAACAGCAGACCGGTCCTGTTGAGAACTCGGGAGAGGCGCTGATTCGTGGTCTGCTGGCGCAGAAAGTATCCGAAATGGCTTCCTTGCAGGAGCAGTTGGATGCAATAAGAAAGACAGACGGGGAAAAGACGCAGGCCATCACCCGGAAAGATACCGAAATAGCGGAGCTGAAGCAGAAGATTTCGGTACTGAGCGCATTGCCGGAGCCGGACCATGGTGCGGGTGCCGGTCTGAAACAAAATACGGGTGCCGGTGCCTTCAACCTGGATGATGACAAGCAGCTTGGAGGTATGCAGGGTGAGATGTTCGCGCTGGATCGTCCGTATAACATGCGTGCCCGTGCCGCTCTGCTCGCAAGTCAGGGAATCAATATTCAGGTCCGTGCGGAAAGTTCCGTGGATTACGGCCGTCTGAAGGAGGACCTTGGTGCGTTCTACCGCATCCGCTGGCAGGACCGTTTGCAGTCATTCCTGACCAAGCTCCCCAGTATCGAGAGCATCTTCCCGGTGGAGAGCGGATATCAGGATCTGGCCACTCTGGTCAACATTTGGCTGGGTGAGTTCTCGCAGGCTGACAACACCTCCAGTGATTTCGACAATGTGACCAAAGGTGAATATGAGTTCGACAACGAGACATTGCGTATGTTCAGTGTCATGTTCGCCCATAAGTTCCGTGACCTGAAGCAGCTGGAAAAGACCTGGATCGGCTCTCTCAACAAGGAAGGATCACAGGCGATCAAATGGTCGTTCATTGAATACATTCTGGCGGAAACAGCCAAGAAGCTGCATAACGAGCGTGAGCTGCGCCGTATCAACGGCGTGCGCAAGGATCCTGACCTTAACAAGCCGGGACGCGCCATGGAAGCGGCCGACGGGCTTTATGAATGGCTGAGAAAGAAGGTTGACGGTTTCATTGACATTAATAACGGGAAGACCGTTTACCAGATCAAGCCGTTTGTGCTGGGTGAGATCACGGAAGCCAATATCGGTGAGAAACTGTTCCAGGGTACGGGAATGATTCCTGCCGTGTACCGTGACAGCGGGCAGCTGGCCCTGTATCTTCCCAGCTATATGGTAGTATGGTATCACAAATACAACGAGCTGCACTATGGTGTGAACCAGGATTACAAGGCCAATATGATGTACGTTAAGGAATATCCGGCTGTGAAGCTGATTCCGATTCCGAACGCAGACAATCACCAGCGTATTTTCTGGACGATGGAGGGCAATATCAAATGCTTCGAGCATGTGGCCGGTGAAATGACAAATTTCAGCTTGGAACAACAAGACTGGACGCTTAAGGTATGGTCCTTGTGGAAGGAATCCATCTGGGCGCGTGCGGTAGGTTTCAAATATACGAAAAAAGAGGATATGGACGGCAGCCGCCAGATGATCTTCTGTAACGAGTATGACCGGCCTGCATCTTCCTTCATTGACGGGGAGAAGGACAAAAACCCGAACGTAGCCCTGCATACCAGTGTACAGACCGTGGCCAACACCAGCCTGTTCACCATTACGGATATTGAGAACGCCGAAGTGGGTAAGATTGTCACCATCAAGTGTGGCAGCGAGGACAAGGGGGTAAAGATCACCAAATCCGATAAGTTCAGCTTGATCAGTGCCGACTGGATACCGAAGAAAGGGGACACCATACGTCTGATGAAACGTTCTGACGGGAAATTCATCGAAATCGGACGTGATACGGCAGCTTCCGGTGCATTACAGTTCGCCAACGATGCAACCACTCCATCCTTGGAGGGTGCCACGGTGTTCGTAACGGGAACCAATACCAAAGCGACGGCAATCACGAATTTCACAGATGCGGTGGAAGGTGAGGTGTATACCATTCACGGGGCCGGGAATACGAATGCGTCCACTATCGATAATAGTGGTAATTTTGTCCTGACTGATGCCATGACGCTCAGCGCCGGCAAATTTATCATGCTGACTTATGCAGGTGGCAAATTCTATGAGGTGGCACGTGGTTAAATTTACGGGCGGAGTAATCCGCCCCTGTTATTCATTTTAAATTGTTATAATTATGGCATACGTTAAAAGAGCAGTGAAGCGCCCGGAAGGTAATCCGGGTAAAGGGATCAACCCGCGCGACATGATGAGTATCATTGATGTGGATGATATTCTGGTGTTCCCGGCACGTGACTCGGCCGGTGTGTTGATGACCGAGAACATACAATTGAAGCCTGGATGTTATTCTACTGACATCTATTTCACTCCCGGTACCGTGGAGGTTACAAGCAATACAGACGGAGATCCTGACGCACTTGGTTTCACCCCTACGGTCAAGGGGAACCATCCGGGAAACAAGCAAGCGGTCCGTGAGTTCAAGACCAACTGGCTCGGTCGGAAATGTATCGTGATAATGAGCTACTGTGACGGTCAGGACAAGGATCTGTTCGGTTCTCCCTGCAATCCCATGCAGATGGGAGTCAATTATACCGGTAACAAGGATGCCAACTCCTCTGAATTCACTTTTACCCAGATCAGTAAAGGGGATGACATCGCCATTTATAAGGGTACTGTTCCTTCGGAAGAACCGGTGGCGAGTGTGAGCGCGTCTGCCACTACCATCCCGTTTACGGCGGAAGGGCAATATCAGCTTCAGGGTGGTGAAGCGGAAATAAATAAAGTGACCGGCGGACGGCATGGTGCAGTGATGACCCTGCTGGGTGTAGCGTCAGGCGTGGCTCCGACAATTGCTCACGGCGGCCAGTTCCTGCTGCGTGGCGGAGAAACCTTCACCGCTAGTCCGGGCAGCCAGATAACCCTTCAGGCTTTTGAATCCGGTTCCGGTACATGTACATGGATTGAGCAGAGCCGTTATCAGGCATAAGTCATATTCTTATTTTAGTGAGGTTTCATTATTTCAGGAAAGCGGGGCTTCGGTTCCGCTTTTTTTTATTATTCAAATATACGAAAAAGTTTGCCAGTAACAAACTTTTTCGTATATTTGCAGTGTCATAACAAACGCGGGTGACGTCCGCATAAGTTCTTTTAATTATGGAACAATTGTTCAAGGCTATCCAGGAGATAGCAAGACAGAACCCGGAAGGGTTCACGGTTGACCTTACAACCTTAAAAAAAGGTCACAAAAGGCATCTCAGTCGCTTATCTTGAAACTCAGGACAGTTTCGGGGAAGATGGTCTGAGAAGAGTTCTTAACCATGCTTTAGAGCACGAAAGGAAAGTCGGCGGATGGCTGAATGAAGAAAACGGACAGTTTTATTTCGACAGCATCCGGATTTTCACAGATCTGGAAGCAGCCAAGCGCTTCGGACGTGAAAACAGGCAGATCGCGATTTTCGACCTGACGCATTTAAGACTTGTCAAATTGTGACGGGAAGGGCTTCGGCCCTTCCTTTTACAGATTAAAAACAAATATTCCGATAATCAATCGTAAATTGATGCAGTATGAAAAATTTGGATTTACTTCCTCTTTCTCCAGAGGTTAAAAAGAGACTTGATGAGTTTGCCAGACAGTATGCACGTATGGCGCATATTGTAATTGAAATTGTTTCCTTCTCCGAAGGCCGTCTGATTGTCCGTGCGGAGCAGAAGGATCTGGTGAATGGACAGTTCCTTTCCAAAAAGGAACTTCACGAGCGTGTCCGGGAAATGTTTAAAGGTGAGATTCCGGAAGACTGGAAACTGACAGTTTCCGCTGTTAATTTTGACCGCAAGGATATTGACGGCATTACTGTCGAATGGGTCAGGAAACGTATGGAAAAATTAGGGCTGAAGGCCAAGCACCTAAGTAATTATACCGGGATTGACAAATGTACGGTATCGTCCATACTTTCCGGAGACAAGGACCTGACCAAATGGCATAAGGTGGCATTGTATTATTTCTTCAAGTATTACGAGGTGGCGCAGTTTTGATCAGATGCGGCAATATAGTATTAACAGTGTTCACCACATCCATGGGGAACTGAAAGAGGAGTTGGACAGATTCAATCATGCGCTGAAAGACATTTCTCAAAAAATAGGTTCACTCAGACTTTCTTATTGAAAGCTGTTTTTATTCGACCTGTCTTTTGCCCGGCAATTGCCGGGCTTTTTCTTTGTATGGTACATTGTAAATTTTATCGTATGAAAGAAAAAATTATTGCTTATCTGAGCGGTCCCCGTCCGTATCGTGAGGGGATTGCTTTGTACGAGGAGTACGGGCTTAATCTGATGCTGAAAGCCACTTTCCGGCGGAATGCCGAAACAGACCTGCTTCGTGCCACCTTGATGGAGGAACTGCGCAAGCTTGCCGGAATTTCGGAAACGGCTTTCAGGACAATGCAACGGAAGGCAGTGGACTCTCCCCACATATCTTCAGCTTCTATAGTGGTGGAAGAGATCAAGGCTGAGAAAACCGCAGTGAATGTTCCTGTTACCCCGGTTGTGGAAAATGTGCTCCGTTTCCGTGACCGTTTCCCCTTCCTCAACTCTCCGGATTGTCCGGATGTACTGAAAATACTGGTTGCCGATATGTTCACGGCCTATGACCTTTATCTAAAAACTTTCAGGGAACTGGGGGAACTGCCGGATGACGTTGAGCTGGAACAGGCATTTGCCATAGCCAAAACAACTGTGGAGAATTACCTGGAGGACCGGAGTATCTGGGAGGAGTTGGAATATTACCGTGACAATCATGTGCTGCTCGGGAAACATCCCCGTATTGCCGTCTATCTAGCTTCTGACGAGCTTTCCAACAAAAGTGATCTTGAGGTGATGAATATCCGTAAGAATGCGGCCAGCAACGTGTCCAAATGGAAGAAGAAGCTTGAAACCGTTGAAGGTGAGGAGGAACGTGCGAAGGCATTGGCGGCAGTGGATAAATGGGAATCTATGAAATCGGCCGCCGAAAAGGAACTGGAAAACAGAAAAAAAACTGATATTTCGGAAGGGGACGCTGGAGGACGGGATCAATGGGCTACTCCTGAAAATGGAGCATTTCTCCCACCCTTGTGACCGTGGCGAGTTTGCCCATTTACTGTCTGCAAAAAAATGCGAGTTGGCGTACCTAGAAGAATGTTTGAACAAATTATCTTATGAATGATATTCCCCCTGACAGCCTGGCTCTAACTGGAGAGCAAAAAAATGATGTTCGCCGCATGGCCTCTTTAGGTTATGCGCCGGAGGATATTGCCGCCTATCTTGGCCTTGACGCTTCTGAATGCTTTCTTTTTGTATATGACGCCGGTATTCCAGGAACCACCATTCGAGGGCTGATCCGTGAAGGCGTGCTTGTCTCACGGATCGCTCCCGAGATAAAGCTGCACGAAGCAGCTGAGGACGGGAATATTGATGCCGTTAAGCTGCTAACGGAGATCCAGGAACGCCGTTTGTTTGAGAATCTGTTAAAAGATATGGATGAATATGAGTGAATTGCCGGTCAGACCTTCAAGAGTGGACTTTGAAAAGGTTGATCTGAATCAGATCCAGCGCATTCTTTCCACCGGAACGCTGGATTCTTTGCGTCCGGAAGAGAGGGAGTATTTCTCTCTAATGGAGATGGTACGTGGTCTGCGTGCCAGGATGCGTTTCACTAACGGCAGGATGGTGACAAAGGCAGGAATAATCAGGCTGCTGAAGTCGGAGCCGTACAGCCTGTCCGACTGGATGGCCCGGCAGGTGTATAATGACAGCATCAATTTTTTCTATACCCAAGACAACATCCGTCCGGAGGCGTTTGCTGCCCTGTATGCCGAGCGTGCCGAGAAGTGGGCGGACGCCGCTTTCCTGGCCGGCAAGATCAAGGAGGCAAGGGCCTTGTTGAAACTTGCCGGTGAATACCGCAGATGCTTCAGGAAGGAACAGGCGGAGATACCGGAAGAGCTTCTAAACCAGAAAAAGGTTGATATCTATACGGCCAACCGTGAGGATCTGGGCGTTCCCGCCATTGATAGAAAGGAACTGGAGGGTTTCATCGACTCGATACCGGAGATACCTGTTGCTGTGCGTGATAATCTGAAAGAGGACGCACGGATAAGAAAGTTTGATTTGAAAAAACGTATGATTTATGATATCGAGGAATTTAGCGAGGAAGATAGCGAATGATGAGGATGTGGATGTAAAATTCAGCCATAATGTCCAGATGCTGACCGATTTCGTGGATACGACCATTTTGGTTGTCATAGCCGGGCGTGGTATGTCCAAGAGTACGGTCATACAGTCCAGACGTTCATACAGGTGTATCTGGGAAATGCCCGGTGCGCCTTTCGCTTTTGTCGCCAACACTTATGCCAATCTGAAGGACAACATCATGCCCGCCGTACAGAAGGGATGGGAAATGATGGGGCTGTACGAGGGGGTGCATTATATCCGTGGAAAGGAACCGCCGGCCTCCTGGAAGGCGAAATGCTCCATAATTGTCAATGATTACCGGAACTGCTATTCCTTCTGGAATGGCAGTGTTATTTTTATGGGTTCGCTGGATAACCCTTCACTGCTTGCCGGCAAATCGGTGGTCCATCTGTTTTATGACGAGTCAAAATATGACAAGGACGAGAAGGTGAACCGTGCCATGCCTGTTCTACGTGGCGATTCTCTCACTTACGGGGCATCGCATCTGTTTCTTGGTCTGACGATCACCACTGATATGCCGGATGTCAACGAGGGGGAATATGACTGGTATTTCCGTTATGCACCCAATATGGATCCAGATCGTATAATTCTGATTGTACAGGCGGCTTTTGAACGGAACGGGCTGCTGTTGAAGCAACTGCGCGAGCAGAAGAAAGACAATCCCAGTCACTCCGTGCTGGCGCGTCTGGAAAGGAAAATAGATTATTATGATCGGGCCTTGCGCAAATTGCGCCGCGGACAAACCTTTTTTCTTAACGCATCCTCTCTGGTCAATGTTGATATCCTGACCCCGGAATATATACGAAACTTATATCAAGGTACTCTTGAACTGCATGAGTTCTGCAAGTCGGTGCTGGGTATGCGGCCCGGTCTCCGGCGTGATGTCCGTTTCTATGTGCTGTTCGGGCAAAAGCATAAGTATTACGACGGAAGTCCCGGAGGAGAGCCGGCGGAAAATAGTCGGGAGTTGCGCTATCTGCGGCATGATGAACCTTTGGATGGCGGTATGGACTTCGGCAACATGCTTTCATTCGTGATTGGGCAGGAAGACGGAGCGTATTACCGATGCCACAAAAACTTTTTCGAGATACCTCCCGGGTGGTTCCGTGAGCTGGCTGACCAGTTCTTGGATTTCTTTGCTTCACATGAATGTAAGGAACTGTCGTTGTATTATGACCGGGCCGGCAATAATTTTGAAAGACAGGGGGAGGATTATGCCAGGAAGATAAAGGATGCCATAGAGAAGGATGCCGATGGTCGGCGGACCGGATGGACCGTCATTCTGATGAGCCGCAGACAGAGTATCATCCCCCAGTCGGAGGAATACGGATTCATGCAGGAGTTGATGAAGGGAGAGAATGGGCAATTGCCCCGATTGCTGGTTGATGCGGTGAATTGCCGTGAAATGGTCAGCAGTGTTGAGAAAGCCCCAGCCGGCATCCGCTATAAGGGTGAAACCAAGGTGGTGTTCAAGATCAAGAAGAGTGAAAAGCTTGCCCCGAAGAAACTTCCCATGTTTTCTACCAATTTCAGTGACGCTTTCAAATACCTGATGATGCGCAGAAACTGGCGTCGCATTGTCCGTATTGCCCGTGGCAATAATGCAAATCCCTATATTCCCGGTTTTGAGGAGTGATTTCTGTCCGTACCTAGGCATCCCGCCGTTTTTTCCTCTGTCATATTTCACGAAAATTGCCTGGGCAATTGCCCCGGGACTTCTGAGCGGCCCGCACGGAAACAAGAGACATGGTTTTAAAGATTTTGGTTTTATGGTGTTATTTATTGAAAACTAGATATTTATGTGCTCTTACAGCAAAATTCAAGGCTGAAATACGCACATTTTGAATGATAAATACGAAAATAAGGGGAAAATCAGTCATTTTTTGGATGGTTTTTTCACTGGATCTTGTGAAATGCCTTGCGGGGGAAGGCAAAAAAGAACCCCCGGCCTGTAAGTAGTTATCTCACCCACATACTTACACAAAGATGCGTCACACCGCACAGCCGGGGGCAAATACCCTCTGCTGCGGTGTGACGCATTTTGTATGTTATGTGAGTGAGATGACGCAAAGATAATCAAATATTATTGTATGAAAGTGATAGAGATAATAAACTTTAATCGTGAGCTGCTGGAAAAAGTTGCAGGAGGCGGGTGTCCGTCTGGAGGATGTCCAGTATGTGGAGTTATATTCGGAATACATGTACCGGACAAGCCAAGGAGAGAAAGTATCTTATGTCGTTGCCGTGCTTTCTGAAAAATATTCGGTTAGCGAGAGGACGATTTATGCCCTGGTTAAGCGGTTTCGGAGTGACTGTAAGACGTTTGCAGTATGAACGGGCTGTTTTATCAGGCGGACTGTGCTGTTTCTCCTATCTTTAGGATGTTTCATTTTTATAAAGAGGAATGGCTATGAACAAGTATTATCAGGTACTAGACAAGATCTTGCCACAGGAAAAACGCAATCAAACGGAAGGGGAACATACAGTACCTTCTGAATGAGGTTCTGGTACTTACACCAGCGGATCTGTTGGACATCTTTGAAGGGCATCATATTGCCCGCAAGAAGCTTCGTAATGAACTGCATTTGTTTAGCAGGGTGAGCGCCAGGTGGAAAAATACCGCGAAGCAGGTATCAACTGGTGGGATTATTGCGGATCCATTCTTGTGAACTCTTATCCCACCTATTTTGAGAAGCTGCCGCCACTCATAGACAAAATCAACAGGGAGAAACGTAACAGTAAGAATTATGTGCTTTTCCTAGGTGAGACCGGTGTGGAAAGCAACCAGACACCCTGCCTGAGCCTGGTGCAGTTTCAGATTGACAATGGAGAACTGGTGTTGTCCGCATACCAGCGTAGCAGTGATGCAAATCTCGGATTGCCTGCTGACATTTATCATCTGTACCTGATGGCACGGCAGATAGAACTTCCCCTGAAGTCGATCACCCTCTATTTGGGAAATGTACATATTTACGAGAACAATATCCCGAGTACCCGTGCACTGCTTGCTGGTGACGAAACTGTCCGTTTCGAACTGAATGTCTGATCTGCTGCATGTGTCGTGCAGTGGGTAACGCTCCTGATCCTGCCTGTTTCTCATAAATTCAGAAGATCTTTGCGGCGTTTTTTTAAATGGAAAGTAACATGAGAAATATGTATCTGTCTGCCCCGCTTCCGTTTGTGGGGCAGAAACGTATGTTTGCCAAAGAATTCATCAAAGTATTGGACCGATTCCCAGACAGTACCGTTTTTGTGGATCTTTTTGGCGGATCGGGGCTGCTGTCCCACATCACCAAACGGGTAAGACCTGATGCTGTTGTGGTATATAATGATTTCGACAACTACCGGCAACGGCTTGACAATATACCGAATACCAATCAGTTGCTGGCAGATTTGCGAAGGATAACAGCGGAACTCCCCAGAAAGAAACGTATAACCGGTGAAGCCCGTGAAAGAATATTGGCTCGTATTGAAAAGGAGGAAAAGGAACATGGCTACGTTGATTATATCACATTGTCGTCATCCCTGTTGTTTTCCATGAAATATGTGCTGAATCTGGATAATATGAGGAAAGAAACGTTTTATAACACTATCCACCGGACTGACTATTCCGATGCGAAGGATTATCTGGAAGGACTAACCATTGTCAGTGAAGATTATAAGGAAGTGTTCAAACGTTACAAGGATGTTCTGGGGGTGGTTTTCCTGGTTGATCCCCCTTATTTAAGTACAGAAGTCGGAACATATAAAATGTACTGGCATCTGGCTGATTATCTGAATGTCCTGCATGTCCTGAAGGAGCATTCGTTTGTGTATTTTACATCCAATAAATCTTCCATTCTTGAATTATGCAGTTGGATTGGGGATAATCCCTCAATCGGTAATCCTTTTAAGGATTGTGTGAAAGTGGAATTCAATGCCTGTGTGAATTACAGTAGCTGTTATACTGATATAATGCTGTGTAAACAAGGTAAAAAAGATGTTTCAGATTTGGCTGCCTGATATTAAAATCTGTGAACAGGATGTGCATTTATAACAGAAGTCCTGTTATCAGACCAAGCAAAAGGAATATTAGACTGTTTATTATCAGCTTTTTGATCTGATAAAGGTGCATACAAATAAGGCTTACCTCTTTTTGTAACTGCTTGATATCTTCCTGTTCTTTTGTCATGGTTCATATTTTTGATGCATCAGCAAAGGTAATAAAAATCCGCTAGAAAATTCGGAATGTTGAATATTATTCATACATTTGTGATGCCCTCAAAATTAGAGTCATAAAAATTGGTGAAACAGGACATGAACCCCTTTTCAAAACGTAATCCGTAAAATCGGGTTAAGGTTACACTAATACCTTTGGGCGCGTTTTGATAAGGGATTCACCATTTAATGTATGAGACCCTACGATAAAGATAAATCACAAATATTGGCAATGTTTTATTATGGAGTGCCGATAGAGGATATAAAACGATTCTACAAGGGTAAGGAACAACAATATTTATTTGACACGGCTTTAATGCAGTTAGAATCAGAAGGGATGATAAAAAGAGAGGGGGAAAGCTTTGTCGTGACAAAAGAGGCGGGGGACGCATTTCTGTGTTATGGGAATTATCTTAAATATGTTGAAGCGAAGAGGAGACAACAGGTTGATAATGAAAAAGCAAAGGTTTTGGATTCAAAAGTAAAGAAATCAACGATTGTTTCCAATTACTTGAAATCAGCAAATATGGTATGTAGTATTGTCAGCTTTATAGTAGGAGTTCTGTTGTCAGATCAGGTAAAATGGATATTAAACTGGTTATTATCATTTTTTCTCACTGGATGTGCTCTTCCTCATTCATAATTTATTAAATTGAATTTTGCTATAAGACTAGTAAAAATCCATTAGTAAATGCCTGGTTGTTGGATATTATCATTACATTTGCTGTTCCAATTAAATAATAATCTCGTAAAAAACAAAATCATGAAAAAAGTAATGCTTTTAGTATTAGTTAGCACATTATCTTTATTGTTGTCTTCATGTTATAGTTCTCAATTGTATGTAGGTGGCATGGAAGTTGACGAACCTAAAAGAGTTTTGAACTCAAAGACAAACAATCATTTTCTTTTCGGGTTGATATCACCAGCATCAAACAAGAAAGATATCAAGCAATATGTTGGGGATCGTCAGAAGTATGCAATCAAAAACCACCATACTTTTTTAAATGGTTTTTTGGAGGTTATTACTTGTGGTATCTATACTCCGTCAAAAACTACATTTTATGTACCTATAAATGAATGACATTTAAGATTTTATGCCTCGTACTATTTAAGTTCGGGGCTTTTTTGTGGTTGTTTCTTAATCACTTAATTATTTATCGTTATCCGTAAGAGCAGTGGAGAGGTCAGCTATATGACTGAAATCAGAGAATTTTCATTTCGGAAGAAAGTTTACTAACCGTCAGATGTGCCTTATGGCTCATGCTTCTCTTACCTTCATGGCACTGACAGTGCTCCGCCTTCAAAAAAAATCCCAAAAAGTTTGTGGATTAAAAAATAATCCTCATATTTGCAGTGCTAAAACAATTCAATTCTGTTGGTCAGGAACGTAGAGCGCGGTTAATGCTCATGATAGTTTAATGGGCTTTTTTTATGCCCATACAGGTTCATTTTGCAGATGTCAGCAAAATGATATATAGGAGATTGTAGAAGTCACAACTTGTTGTGCAAAAGTTACGGCTGCCTTTCCCATCAACTTAATTGCTCTACGGAGTGACTACGGATTGATTGTTTTAGCGAACTCGGGAAACGGCGGCCGTTCTTGCGTTCTATTATTGCCGAAACGCTAAAGCAATCAATCCGTATGAAACAAACAGCTTCAATTCCTGCTACCGACATAAATGTCGTGAGCAAATCGTCAGTCCTAACTATGTGGCTGAACCGTGAAAATCAATTATTTTCTTCCGTACTTGAAGAATCAGTGTCTAACCGTCAGGTGTGCCTTATGGCTCATGCTTCCTTAGCTTTTTCTGCATTGGTATGTGCCGGTTTTGTGTCGGCTGTTCCTGCATTGCTTTGCCTGGCTTGGTTTGTTGTGTCATTACATCTTTGCAAGAAAGGAGGGCTGAAATGAAATTCTTTATTGATGAGCCCAAAACTTACCTGTCTGTCAACAATAAAGGCAGGGCTATGAACCAGTGGATTTCCACTTTCACTCATGTATTGATTCCTGATGAACTGTCACGTGATGCCTTTATTGAGAGTATTCGTGCCAAAGCGTCCATGTTGGATGAAGAGTTTCCAAGAACCAAACCGCTTCGTGTGGATGTTTCCAGAAACAATGATATACATATTGAGGTCTATCCCGATAAGAATCCGTATAATACTGTCTTCATAGTTCATATTTATCCAGTACGCGGCGAGTTCCGTTTCTGTGAATCTACAAACCCTAAAATATTGGAAGGAGGCCTGAAATGAAAGAAGAAGGATTTAACCCGAATGCTGTCATAACAGATCAAGTGATAGATGCGCTGGCTAATATACAGGATCATGAGCCCGGTTCCTTTCGGGAGCATACGGAGAAATTGACGGATATTCTGTTGGATGACTTTGAGTTGATGGAACCGGACAATTTGAAAAGAAATCTGGATTTGGTGCAATTCTTTCGGTTCTATGCAGGACTGATAGAGAAATTGCATCCACAAAGCAAGTAGTCCTGTCCTTTATCCCATATTGCATTTGTCCCATATTTGCTTGAAAAATAGCGAATATGGGACAAATTAATTTATATACCGCAGTCGAGGAGATGAAAGCGGTGAGCAAAGCTGAAGGGACATTCAGTATCAAATTCCGGAAATACAACCGTCAGAAACAGTCTGGCGGTGATCTGGTGTTTTTGAAAGCGGCCAGACTTCGTTCCAAGGCTTCTGATGAAAAAATAGAAAATGCCAGTCATAAACTGTTTCTTGTCGATACGGAAACAGGCAACGCATTGAACTGCTGGCAGATTCTGGTAGTGGAATTTAACGGACAGAAAACAGTTTTGTAATATGGAGGTAAGACGTAGCGGAAATTTCGGCTTTGTGGACCCCGGCAATGGATCGCTTTATTCCTTTGACATTTCAGGACGTGGTAAGGGATGGGAACCTTCCAGTATCATGCTGAACCATAACCGTAACACCTGTTTCACGAGGAAAATGAGTGTGGCCGGATATGATATCGTTCCGATGGGGGATAACAATGACATGCCCGGAGAGGTCATGCGCCTGCTTGACCGGTTCTATGCCGGCGAGGGTATTCTTGGCAAGATTGCCGGTCTGCAATGGGGGGACGGTCCCCGGTTCTATGAGGATGCAATTGATGATACGGACAACCGTTTCTACAAAAAATGGGTGCTTGCACCTGATATTGAGTCGGACATGTCTTCCTGGGATTATCGGATTTGTATGCACCGTTGTCTGGTTGATCTCACCCACATGCAGGGCTTCTTTATCAAGTTTGTCCGCAACCGTGCGCCCCGTATTGGCGGGCGGGGGAAGCTACTAAGGTTGGAGCATATCCCTTACCAGCGTGCCAGACTGTTGTACCCTCCCCCTGGGAAAAATGATCCGGAAGGCATTGTCGTGGGAGATTTCCCTTTCCCGGATCCTGAATATATGGAGAGGTATCCCATGTTTGATCCGGCAGATCCTTTCCGATATCCGGTGTCGGCCAGATATTACAACATCTATTCCTTCTGTAAGGATTTTGTTAGTACCCCGCGTTTTCTAGGAGCCTTTGACTGGCTGAAAATAGCCGGTACCTTGGCACCATTACTGCATAACTATAATCTGAATTCCAGCGCGCTCAGTCTGCATATAGAATCTCCACAAGGGTATTGGGACAAGGCGGAGGAACGTTTGAAATCCGTATGCCGCAAGCGTGGGGAAACCTATACGGCCAAGATGCTGGAGGATTACAAGGATGAATGCATGGAGAAATTTGCCGGAGGTATTACCGGGATGAAGAATGTGGGAAAATATATGCACACCACCCGGTTCTGGAGCGATGAAGCCAACGATTTTGAGGGATGGAAGGTGACTCCTATTGATAAGAAGGTGAAGGATTACATCGAGGCACAGATTAGAATCAGCAACAAGGCTGACGCTGCTGCCACCTCCGGGTTCGGAATTGATCCAGTGCTGGCGAACCTCATTTTTGGAAAACAAACTGAGCAGTGGAAGCGAGAAACTGTATTCCATCAAGGTCTACAATGCGTCTGAAACGGCTATTCCGGACATGATACTCTGCAAGCCGGTGCAGGAGTATATCAACGCTAACTGGCCGGGAACAGATATACGTATCGGACTGTACAGGAATGTGGTGAGTCAGGAAGAGAACGTGTCGCCGGGAAACCGTATGAAAGAAAATATATAAGTTATGAAAATGATATTCGACAGAAACGGAGAAGGGCGCCAGGAGCTTGTCGCGGCGCTGGGAATGATTTCCGACAGCCTGGACTATTCCAAGTGGAAGCCGGTACTGCCTTTGGCCGCACGCCAGCTGACCTGTATTATCGGGGCGGACGTGCTTTCGGCGATAGTCGACCTTTATTGGGATGAAGACCTGGATCCAGAGAAAGAGGAACTTGTATTCATGGCGCAGCGTGCCGTGGCATATTTCGCATGGGTAAAGGTTGTTCCCACGTTGGATGCACAGCATGGCGGTAGCGGAAGGCAGAGGAAACTGGGAGAGAATGAGAAGGGGCTGACTGCCCTTCAGGAATATAAGGATGAAATGAACATACTTAATCTGGCGTATGAGTCGGTGGATGCTCTGGTAGGATTCTTGGAGGAGAAGCAGTTTGACTTCTGGGAAAAAAGCCTGGCTAAAAGACAGATGGACGGATTGCTCATCCGTACCAAGGACGAGTTTGACGAGTTCTATCATATCGGCAGCCACCGTCTATTTCTCATACTGGTTCCCATCCTGCGTGAAATACAGCGTACAGACATTCTGCCTGTTGTCGGAAAGGAGCGGTTTGATTGGCTTGTCAGAAGGGATCCGGACGTATGTGACACTCTTTTGGAGGAATGCCAGCGACCTCTGGCACTGTTGGCCATCAAGAAAGCGGTTGATCGCCTGCCTGTAGAGGTTATTCCGGAAGGTATCGTACAGGTGCAGCAGACCGGAACTGTAAAGGAAAAGTTACGGGCAGAGAAAGAGGCGCGGAAAAGTGTGGCGGACAGTCTTCAGGCCGATGCCGACCGGTATCTTCAGGAATTGCAGGATACGGTGGCGGCTTTGGACACCGCGCCTGAGGAGGTTGATTTCTATGTTTCAGGCCCCACGCTTCAAAGCAAGGGGATAACCTTTTGATTTTTATGCGTGTAATATATTATCAGGACAGACAAGTGAGTGTGCCGGAAACGCTTGAGGAACTGACACCTGCCCAGTATTACCGTTATCTGGAGATCGCCACCATGGCTAACCAGCATATATTGTCGGAACCCGGGATACGTTTGAAAATTCTGTCTCTTTTTCTGGCACTCCCAGTTGATATGGGGCATCTTCCTCCATCCACATGGAAAGAAACGCTGGCACTGTTGTCCCTGACGGATCCGTTCGTTATTCGTGAGGGAAAATCTTTCCGGCTGGACCTGAGTACCGGAATCAACCTCCTTCCGGAATGGAACGGCTTTCACGGACCGGAAGACATGCTCAACGGAGTATCTTTTGACACCTTCTGCAAGTGCATGGCACTGGTAAGACGGATGGGTGATGAGGGTGGCGGCGACAGGGACATGATATTACGGGAGTTCGGAAAAGCTCTTTATACGGGAAGGGAAGGTGCGGAACCGCCAATTCTACTCTGTCTTCATGCTTATCTGTTTTTTATGAATGTGTTCGCCATCATCCGGAGGAGCCTTTGGAGATTGACGGTGAAACGGTTGACTTGCGGATTCTTTTCCGAAAAGATGAGAAGCCGGAAGCGGATGACCATACCGGCTGGACAGGCATTGGGATGGATATCGCTGAGAACGGGGCATTCGGGAACTATGCAGAGGTGAGGGCGACACCGTTCTGGGATATCCTTATTTTCCTTTACAGAAAGAAGTTTGAAAAATTACATTCCAAAAGATAGAGCCTATGATCAGTTTGAAAAACCTATCGTGAGTATTATGAGGATGTCATGCGGCGTGTACCTGGCATACATTCCGTCAGAGTAGTGAATGTGGACCAGGACATGAGCGACTGTCTGAAAAGTATCAGTTCTGACGAGCTTCCGGTTCTGTTCGTGGTCGTACCGTCCGCACAGGAGACAGGTACGGATCCGGACAATGTGGAGGAGGATAACCTGTGCCTTATATTTCTGATGGACCGTATGGATATGCAGCGCCGTGGTCCGGTTCGGGTGCTGGAAGATACACAACCCCTTGTCGAGAGCATCAAGAATGTGATGCGTGGTGACAGGAACAGGGGGTGCTGTCTTATGCATAATCTTGACCGGATGACCACTACCCCGGAAACAGGATTCTATACGGATTACAGCGGTTGGAGTGTGTCGTTTAAACTCAGTACGGAATGAGTGACGGATGGAACCCAGTGAGGGAGGAGTTCTTCAAAAGAACCCTGTCCCGTGACTTCAAGACCATTTATCAACGGCAGTTGGATATTGCGGAAAGAGGTATTTACCGGGAAGGAAGACAGCTTAAGGTGAGATTCCGCCCGGATAAAATTGTGCCCGGCCGTACAGGGCATCTGCGTGACCGTCTTGCGGCAGCCGAGTTTCAGATAACGGGGGTGGATCCGATAATGCTGGAAACGGGCTACCCTCTTTATATACGTTTTCTTGACATGCGGGAGAAACGCGATCTCCGTATCTATAACCGTCAGATATGGGGGATAGTATACAACAACGCATTGCCTGATCTGAGAGCGGGCATGTCCGATTCGCTCCGCAAGGAAATCCGCAACCGGCTGGAGAAGTTGTTTCCCTGGCCGGACGGGAATGACAGTGCGTATCGTCCCGGATATCGTCCTCATTAGCTTTGAGAGTGCTAATGCAATTTTTGCATTATAGATTAATTATTATTTTCAGTCTGATAATTATATTGTAGTTTCCTTTTTATATATTTGCAGTGTCGTTAGAATGTGCGTATCATGTAATAAAGTTACTCACATGGGGAAAAACAAAGTGAATAATAAAAAGTAAAGAAGGAAGGTAATAGAAAATAATGTTGGACGTAAAGAACTTTAATATATTTATTTATAATGGCAAAAAATAGACTTGTAGTACCTTTCTTAAAATGGGTTGGTGGTAAAAGACAGCTTATACCAACAATAAAAAAAAGGTTGCCAAAAGGACTGTCAAATTGTTCTTACTATGAACCATTCATAGGAGGCGGGGCATTATTATTTGAATTACAACCTAAACGTGCTATTATAAATGATTACAACGAAGAACTTATTAATGTCTATAAAGTAATACGGGATAATCCTGATGAATTGATAGAAGACTTGAAAAAACATGAAAATACAGCAGATTATTTTTATGAAATTCGTGCTATTGATAGAAAACCATCGTTTAAAAATCTTTCCAAGATTGAGAGAGCATCACGGATTATATACCTTAACAAGACTTGTTATAATGGATTATATAGAGTAAATAACGCAGGAGAATTTAATTCTCCATTTGGAAAATATAAGAATCCGAATATTGTTAATGAACCTATAATAAGAGCTGTAAGTAAATATTTGAATACATCTAAAATACAAATATTAAGTGGTGACTATGAAGAGGTACTAAAAGATATACCAATTAATTCTTTTGTATATTTGGATCCTCCATATCATCCCCTTTCTGATAGCTCAAATTTTACGGGGTATATACAAGGAGGCTGGTCAGAAGAAGATCAAATTCGTTTAAGGAATGTTTGTAATTCGTTAAATGACAGGGGGATAAAATTCTTGTTGTCAAATTCATCAGCTGATTTTATAAGAGAAATTTATGCCGGATATAATATCCATATTGTAAAAGCCATTCGAGCTGTAAACTCAGATTCAACCAAAAGAGGACAAGTAAATGAATTTTTAATTAGCAATTATGAGTGATTCAAAAAATGAAAGTGCATGGGCTCAACTGTTTGAAAAATATAACATAGATGGTGCCATAAGTAGAGATGGTCAATATATTATTAGTTCTAAAGTTATAAATGAATTTAGAGAAGCTAGGTTAATGACAAAATTTGATCATCGCTTTCAGCTTCCTAAGACGTTATCAGATAGACAACTTTCTATTCTTCCAATTTCAAGAGGAGGATATATAATATCTAAAATCGAAACATTTGAAAATTTTATAGAAACTCCTAATCTTGATATTACAGAGTTTGCAATACCATCGCATATAGAAAGCCTTGATTTTTCAACAATAACAAGCGAGGCATTAGCGATTAATTGTGCGTATGTTTCCCGGATCATTGAAGATTTCACTCAAGATGAAAATTTAGTGCCGACTGTCAGTGGGAGAATGGGGTCACAAGCATTTAGTTTTAAAGTCCGAAAGTTTGGAGAAAAAAATTTGTTCCTTGATGTTGATGTTCAAAATGCACAAGTTGAGATTGACGGTGGATATGAGGGGGCTACATCATTAAATTTAATTGAAGCTAAAAATAATTTATCTTCTGACTTCTTAATCAGACAATTGTATTATCCTTATCGCTTATGGCAAGGTCGAATAATGAAGAAGATCCGCCCTATTTTTCTTACTTATACTAATGGTATATTTCATTTGCGTGAATATCAGTTCAATGAATTATGTAATTACAATTCCATAGTACTCATCAAAGAAAAAAAGTATCGTCTGAAAGATACTTCTGAGCAGCTTCTGAATATTGAAACAATACAAGAAATACTAAAGTCCATATCTATTGTAGATGAACCCACAAATGTACCTTTCCCACAAGCTGATTCTTTTGAAAGGATCATAAATTTTTGTGAAATATTATACAATAATATTGACGAGGATTACACGAAAGAAGCGTTAAGTTGCAACTATGATTTTAAGGAAAAGGATTCTTTCGATATGCGGCAGGTGGATTATTACACGAATGCTGCAATATATTTAAATTTAGTCAAAAAGAGCCAAGTAAATGATAAAACCGTTTTTGAATTAACTGATGTAGGCCTTTCTTTGTTCAAGACTGGAAGTATTGTTGAGAGACAATTGAAATTTATCAAATCAATATTGGCTCATAGGGCATTTAATAGGACTTTAGCACTATATATACAAAAAGCAGAAGAACCTACCAAAGATGAAATAGTGAGAATTATGAAAACTTCAAACCTTTATAACATTAATTCAGAAACAACATTTAGGAGAAGGGCTTCAACTGTTCTATCATGGGTTAATTGGATATTAGGAATCATCGAAGAAGAAGAATAAGATTTCTGATATTATAAATATAATTGTAATTAATTATAAATGTAGGAAGACATATCTTTTAGAAGAAAAGCTTCTCTATCTTGATTTTGATTGAAACATTTATTATACTGAATACCCGCTGTCCATGGATATGCGGGGCTTCTTATGTTCTCCCGTCCTTTGCCCCTTCCTTGCCGGTTACTAGTTTTGCCGAAAAGTAACCGTATGAACAAGAAACTGAAAGATGATTATATAAAGTTCACTCTCTCTCCCCTGAATACCAGTGAGGCCCAGTGAGGAACTGAACCGTCTAAACGCGTCCTCCCGTGAGCTGCAACGGACGAATGACGGCTTGCGCAATTCGATGACAGAACTGGTAGCCTCCGGCAAGAAAGGCAGCGATGAGTACAAACGTCTGGAGGCAGAGCTGAAATCCAATTCCAAAGTCATATCCGATAATAATGCGAAAGTGAAGATTCTCCGCTCCTCCATGAAGAGCACCGAGAAAACTTATGCGGAACTGGCCAAAGAAGCCCGCGGGCTTCAAAAACAGCTGGACAATACTGTCAAGTCCCTTCATCCGGAAGAATATGCCCGCTTGGAAAAGCAGCTGGAGGAAACACGAGAGGCGATGGCCCGTCTGCGTGGCGGAACCAATGAAACTTCCGGGTCATTCCTGAAACTGGGGAATATGAAAGCTATGGTGGTGGGATTTTTTGCGTCCGCCGGAGCGGCTGCCCTTGATTTTTTCAAAGACGGCATGTCCAAGGCAAAGGAATTTGTCAAGGAAAGTGTGGAGGTGGCCATTCAAGCTGACGGAGTTCTTCATGCATTTGAGAAGTTGGACCGCCCTGATCTTCTTGCAAACCTTCGTACCGCCACTAAGGGAGCCTTGTCGGATCTTGAGCTGATGAAAGCGACGGTCAAGGCAAAGGATTTCCGGATCCCGGTTGATGATATGGGAAAATATCTGGCATTCGCCCAGTTGAAGGCACAACAGACCGGTCAAAGTGTGGAATATATGACAGACTCGATTGTAACCGGTCTGGGGCGCAAGTCACTTCTTATACTGGACAACCTGGGACTTTCCGCCGCAGAAATCAATGAGGAGGTTGCCAAAACTGGTGATTTCATGAAAGGGGTGTCCAATATCATAGACCGCCAGCTAACACAATCCGAATTGTATGTATCCGCATCTGACAAGGCTGCTCAGGCTGATGCAAGGCTGGAAAATGCCAAATTGAAACTAGGAAGACGGTTGTCCTGGCTTGGAGATTTATGGATCAGCCTGAAAAACAGAATGGCTGAAACTGTCAATACAACAGTATCCACCGCCAATGAAAAGTTTTATGAACAGAAGGAACGGGCTATAAGCCTTTATTCCGAGTATATGCCGTTGCTGGACCGATATGATGAGCTGAAGACCAAGACCAGACTATCCTCGGATGAGCAGGCCGAACTTAATTCCATCATCACCAAAATCACGGACAATATTCCCGGAGTGATAACCAAAGTGGGGGAATACGGACAGGCACTGGATATTTCCAGCGGCAAAGCCAGGGAGTTCGTGCGGCAGCAGAAGGTACTGTTGGAATATATGAACCGGGAAGCCATCAAGGAAGAGGAGAATAATCTGGAGGAATACAGGAAGAAATACCAGAACGCGCTGAAGGCGCAGCAGGCCGGAGGGGTGTATGTGACTTTTTCCATGAGCAATACCGGATATTCCACCTCCTGGTTCGATAATACTCCGGGCACACTGGCACGTATTGATGATGATGTCAGGAAGTATGGCGACATGATCAAGGGTGCTGAGCTCCGAATCCGGGAACTGCGGGGTGAGAGTCTGGAGAAGTCCCTGGAGGACAACGAGAAGAGGATCAAGATGCGGGATGAGTTCATCAAGATGAACAAGAAACAGCTGGAAACATGGCTTGCAGACGAAAAGAATGCGGGCAGCGAGTACAGGGACATGGCCCGCACCATTCTTTCCGGCAAGACGGATATCCAGGTGGTTCCTCAGAAAGCCAATGCGGTTAATGCGCAGAGTGTGAAACTGGAGGACTTGCAGAAGAAACATTTGCAGGAGCGTCAGCGTCAGGAGGAGGAACTGGAATACCGGATAGCCCAAACCCGTATTGATGCTATGGAGGCCGGGGCTGAAAAGGAACTGGCACAGCGGGAACTTGATCAACCGCAGGGAGATATCGCTTCTGCGGCGGCAGAAGGATGACTATATCCAGGCTGTAATCCGGTTTGAGAAAGAAAAGTTCGAGGCCGAGGAGGAACTGAAGGCGAAGAAGGACAAGCGTTATGTGAAAAAATTCCTTTGACTCGTACTCGGTGTCCGTGGATACGTCGGCATTTGACACGATCATCAGCAACACCACCAGACGTCAGAGGAAAGAGGGTTTGCGTGAGCAGGAAAGTGCATGGGACGAATATCTGATCAAATACGGCACCTTCCAAGGGAAAAAGGAGGCGTTGACGCGCAAATACAGGAATTTGATGGATAGTGAGTCTGATGCAGGCAGGATCGCATCCCTGCAAAAGGAGTTTGAGGAAGCTCTGTCGGCCCTGGATGTTGAGAAGTTGAAGCAGGAGATCAATTGGGAGTTGATATTCGGGGATTTAAGTAAGGTGTCTAAAAAATGAGCTTGACAAAGTCAGGGCACAGTTGAAACTGTTCCGTGAATCCGATGAGTATAAGAATATGGCTGTAGAGCAAAAAAATGGTTGTTGACGAAGCTTTAGACGGGATACAATCCGCCATTATTGACAAAGGCGGACTGCTTGGTGATCTTCCAGACCAGTTGGACAATCTGAGAAAAGCTCAGGAGGAACTGACCAAGGCTCAGGATGAATATAATATGTCCTTGGAAAGTGGAACACATGCCGAGCAGGAGGTGGCGAAGAAAAAGCTTAATACAGCATCCCAGAATGTCACGAATGCGAAAACGAATGTGGACAAGTCATCAAAGAAGGCTATAGACAATATAACCGGAGTCACCAATGCCATTGCACAGCTCGGGGAGGCGGATGTAAGTCTTTCCTCATTCGGGGATAGTGTCGGGTCATTGGTTGACGTACTCTCGGAATCCGGATCGAAGATAGGCGGGATTATTGCTGCCATCCTGGCCATACTTGACCAGATCGGTGACCAGGGGCTTGACAAATTCGTGGGAAATATACTGGAAACTGTGAGCAATGCCGTAGGAGGAATTTTCGATACGGTGGGGTCCATTTTGGAATCAAGGGGGCCGGTGGTATTTTCCATGGCGCTGATTATTCCGGTTATAATGAGATGGTGGCGCAGTATGATAATCTACTGGATATCTGGGACGAGCTGCTTGACAAAAAAAGGCATATATAAATGAAAGTTACGGTGCAGAAGCATCCAAAGCCGGAGAGGAAGCTCTGAATATTGCAAAAAACGAGCTGGATGTACAAAAGAAACTTGCCGAGGCACGTCTGAGTGCCGGCAGCAGTATCGGAAGTCACAGCCAGGGTTACAGGATGTGGAAAGGCTCCTACAAATGGGAAGGACAGAACTGGCGTGATGTCGCCGGGGAGATATCCAGGGAGTACGGTGTGACGTTCAACGAGATGAAGGATATGATCAATATGTCCCCGGAAGTCTTGCAGTCCATCAGGGAGAATTATGCCGGTCTCTGGTCTGTTATGGACGGAGAGTTCAGGAACCATCTGGAAAATATCATCAAATATGGCGAAACGGAAAAGGAAATACTGGAGGCGGTGAAAGAACAGGTTACCGGTATATCCTTTGACAGTTTTGAGGATTCTTACTGGGAGATGATATCCGATCTGGAGAACGGAAATGAAGAACTGGCCGAGAATCTGGAGGAACAGCTCCGCAAATCCATTATCAGAGCCATGATGGCCGACAAGTACAAGGGAGAGGTCAGAAAACTATATAAAACCTGGGCAGAATATGGTGAGGATGGTTATACGAAAGATGAGGTTGATGCATTGCGTGAGATGCAGGAACAGTTGTCTGAAGCAGTGCTGGCCGAGAGAGACAGTCTGGCGGATATCTTCGGGTGGGACGCATCCGAAGACTCTTATTCCCAATCCTCTTCCAAAGGATATTCCACCACCATGAGCCAGGAAACAGGTGAGGAGATCAGCGGACGGCTGACAGCCATGTATGAGTCTAATGTACGTTTGGAAACCAAAGGAACGGAAATGAATGCGAATATGCTTATTATTTCCACGGCGGCATTGAATATGGCAAAGGAACTTGCTGCTCATTCGGTGTGTGTCACGGAAATGCGTGATGTATTGCATGAATGCAACGATCATTTGGAGAAAATTGAGAAATATACCGGCATATTGAGCGGCATGGACGACACTCTTGCCGAGATAGAAAAAAACACAAAAGGAATGTGATTATGGAGAGGAATGCTTTTATTAATGGCAGGAATATCTGGAGTACATGGGGTGCGGAATTGATGGACGGAGCTTTGGAGGCTATACTGACACCCCCTCCTGTGAAGGACTATATCGAAAATGACAGCAGGTTGGAACATGGCGTACAGATTACTTCATCGCCTGAGATCTGTAAGATGGATTCTAGGGAGCTCAGCCTGCCTTTTTTTATTACGGGAAACTCGCAAAGTGACTATCTGGATAAATATCGTCCTTTGTATCCGAACTGGTAAAGGGTAAAATTGCACTGAAAATTCCGGCACTGGGAAAGATTTACAATCTGTACTATCTGTCTTGCGGCAAGTATGGAAGTTACGGAAAATGCCGGGGTAAGTTTATGGTCAAACTCAAAGAGCCCAATCCGGGCGACAGGGAAGATATTGTATGAAAATTGAGATCAGAAATTCAGCTGGTACACCATGTTACCAGGATGTTGTCAGAAAAGGCAGCAAACGTAAGTTCACTCTGATGAAGGAGGACTTTATACTTTTGAAGTTCTCCCTGAAATCTCCTGTCTTTTTCAAACTGGGCGACTGGACGGAGGACACACGTTTCGGGCGGTTCGAACTATGCGATCTGTACAAACCCAAGTACAACAGGAAAACTGGGGCATACGACTATGAGCTTCAGCTTGACGCTTACTACTGGAAATGGAAAAACAAAATCTTCAAATATACCCCGGAGACGACCGGACAGGAGGCGTCCTGGAACCTGACCGCCCCGCTTGACGTACAAGCCGGTATAGTCCTTAGAAATTTGAAAGCTC
>ENA-OPYX01000417-OPYX01000417.1-human-gut-metagenome-genome-assembly--contig:-NODE-417-length-24874-cov-3.005172_pt1 | contig 24874 bp, 25 predicted proteins | sample MGYA00242639_ERZ504486 | MGnify/ENA primary metagenome ERZ504486 (study PRJEB26092, sample SAMD00036296) | human gut metagenome | host: Homo sapiens | study: EMG produced TPA metagenomics assembly of... | reverse complement strand
TGTTTATTTGGAAAGAAAAGTTGTTAAAAAAATTGCAAATATATAAAACCAAATGAAATCATCCCATCGTCTTATTAGTAGAACAGCAGAAAAGGAGGAAGATTCTGAAAAGAAGGCGGAACAGAATGTTGAGACAAAGCTGGACAGTGGGAAGCAGGAGAAAAAGAGAATGCGGTAGAACGGTCGGTTGAAAACATTAGAACCGATAGCGCTGAGGAAGCACTGCCATATGAGCTCGTGATTGTGGAGGCAGAGAAAAATAAATCTATAATAAAGGGGAAAGAATTGTGGAAAATGGCAGTTCTTTCCCCTTTTATGGTTTTCACACGCCTGTGCCTACCACGTCACCACCCGGTCAATCACCGTCTGCTGTTCCTGACTCGATTTCATCAGGTAAATCCGGGTTGTTTCGAGATTTTTGTGTCCAAGCAGATCGGAGAGCAGGGAAATATCGCCGCATTTTTCGATAAAACTCTTGGCAAACCGGTGGCGGAATGCATGCGGATGTACCATTTTCGGTGTCATGTGGTAGGAGAGGGCGATGGTTTTGAGCTGGCTGCGGATGCCGCCTGGAGAGATGGGGGAATCGAAGCGGTTGAGGAAGATGGGACCGTGGGATTTGTGGAGAAAGGAAAGCCATTTGAGGGTATCGGTTCGGAGTGACTGTGGGATGTAGATGCGCCGGACTTTATTTCCTTTGGAATAGATGTCCTTATAGCCGGAGAAAATATCTTCTGCCTGGAACTGAATCACCTCGCTGACCCGGACGCCGGTTGCCGCCATGAAACGGATGAGAAAATAGTAAGTGTACCGTTCATCCCGAAGCAGGCAGCGTTTCAGGTATTCATAATCCGCCTCGCTGATCATGTGATCCAGATAGGTTTTCTGCTGGATTTTTACCATGGGAAGATGCCCGGGATAGAGCTTTTTAAAATCCAGGTAGGCATTCAAAGCCCGGATCCGCTGGTTGATGGTCTGCGGCTTGTAGTGCTCGAGCAGAAAGATTTTGTATAGCTTTAAATTGGGGTAGGTAATGTCACGGTAATAGGTAAAATATTGCCGTACCGCATAAGTGTAAGCGCGGAGTGTCTCATCGGCAAGGTTGCGCGTGAGCAGGTAGCGGGCAAATTCGTCCGCGGCCTTTTGGGCTCTTGCAGGTGCGGCAGCACGCGTTTGACCGGAAAGGCGTGGAATGGCAGCAGAAGTTTGCCTGGATGAGAGGGGGAGAGTGTGTTTGCTATGAGCAGCGTGTGGAAAAATATGATTTTCTATCATTTGTGGCATAATATGTAGGAACCTTCTTTCTGTATCATTGAGAAACGTCCATTGGCACAGAAAGAAAACTCTGCCGAGGCGTGGAACACACCGGAACGGATGAAAGGATGAAATGGCAGAGAAATCAATCCGGAATGCTGCTGGACGTTACAAAAGTCAATTATACAGGATTTAAAAGAAAGCGGAGAAAAAGTGTCTCCGGTGTCTTTATCATACGGATACATTCTTTACAGGTTCATCGGTTTCACAGTTGAATTTCTTCATTAATTCCATCAGGCGGCACAGGCACTCGTCCATCGATGCCAGTTCTTCCGGGGTGTAAGCGCGCAGCCCAAACAGGGTGGAAGACAGCATTTCCTGCTTCATCTGGTTCATCATCTCACGACCGGAATCGCAGATGTGGATGTAGACGCGGCGGCGGTTGGCTGTATCGTGGATCCGCTCGACCAGACCGCGTTCCTCAAGAACCTTGATCATATGGGAGAGCTGCTGCTTTGTGATACTCAGCTTGTCCGCCAGCTCAGACATGGTATAGTCTTGATCTGCCCAGCTGTCGAGCGCGATCAGGGCAAAAAATGGAAGCGAGTTGACTTTCATATCATGGCTTGGCTGGTAGTGGCATTTCGCCAGGGAGAGAAAGCCGAGTGCAAACTCCAGGAAGTGGATACCGGTGTTTTTTAAAAGATTTGAATTTTTTTTGCCTGGATTCATAGGAAACCTCCAAATTTAAATATCAAAGTAATAAAATGCGGTCCATTTCACAAACATAAATTGCAAACAAGGAAACATCAATTTACTTGTACTCTAGCACATCCAGACAAAAAGGTCAACAAATATAAAAAGTAAATAAATATTTACTATTGTGGATTGACAAATAACAAAGAATGCGGTATATGTTAATGTATCACGAAACGATGTGACAGAAACACAGAAACCATCTGTCACAGACTCACAATAAGGAGAACAATCTATGGTAGAGAACACGAACGGCGGCGGAAAGCAGCCGCCCAGAAAATCATTTTTATATTATTATGGATTGGTTATGCTGATTGTCATGCTGTTAAATATTTCCTCTTTCCATCTATGATGGATCGGACGCAGCAGGTGCGGTTTGACCAGTTCAGCGATCAGTTGAAGGAAGACAATGTCGATGAAGTGTATGTGACGACGAACAATGAGATCGTTTATACGCTGAAAAATGACGATAAAAACACAGCGTGGAATGTCACCTACAAAACCGGCGAGATTCCGGGTGTCAACCTATATGATCTGCTGGATGGTAAGGACGTGAAATACAGTGCGGAGATCAACACACAGGCGTCACCGCTGCTGAATTTCCTGCTGACCTGGATCCTGCCGCTGATTCTCTTTGTGGGAATCGGACAGCTCATGGGACGTTCACTGATGAAACGGATGGGCGGCGGACCCGGCAACGCAATGACGTTTGGAAAGTCGAATGCGAAGATTTATGCAGAATCCGAGACGGGTATCACATTTGCAGATGTGGCTGGCGAGGAAGAGGCGAAGGATGCGTTAAAAGAGATTGTCGATTCCTGCATAGCCGGAAAAAATACTCGGAGAATCGGTGCGGTGCTGCCAAGAAGGGCGCCCTGTTAGTCGGACCTCCAGGAACCGGTAAAACGATGCTGGCGAAGGCCGTTGCCGGGGAAGCACACGTTCCGTTCTTCTCGATCTCCGGTTCGGAATTTGTTGAGATGTTTGTCGGCATGGGTGCGGCAAAGGTGCGTGATTTATTTAAACAGGCCAATGAAAAAGCGCCGTGTATCGTATTTATCGACGAGATCGATACGATCGGTAAAAAGCGTGACGGCAATATCGGCGGCAACGATGAGCGGGAGCAGACCCTGAACCAGCTGCTAACTGAGATGGACGGATTTGACGGCTCGAAAGGTGTTGTTATTCTGGCAGCAACCAACCGTCCGGATTCCCTGGATCCTGCACTGCTTCGTCCGGGACGTTTTGACCGGAGAATCCCGGTGGAACTGCCGGATCTGCAGGGAAGGGAAGAGATCCTGAAGGTTCATGCAAAGAAGATCAAGATTGCAGATAACGTAGACTTCAGTGCTATTGCGAAAGCTGCAGCAGGTGCTTCCGGTGCAGAACTTGCCAATATTGTCAATGAGGCAGCACTCCGTGCGGTCAGAGACGGCAGACGATTTGCCACACAGGCGGATATGGAAGAGAGTATCGAAGTGGTTATCGCCGGTTATCAGAAGAAGAACCGTGTACTTTCTGAGAAAGAGAAGCTGATCGTATCCTATCATGAAATTGGCCATGCACTGGTAGCGGCAAAACAGACGAATTCTGCACCGGTACACAAGATCACCATCATTCCCAGAACTTCCGGTGCCCTCGGCTACACGATGCAGGTGGAAGACGGCGAACATTATCTGATGAACAAAGAAGAACTGGAAAACAAGATCGCGACCTTTACCGGTGGACGCGCCGCGGAGGAACTGATCTTCCATTCTGTCACAACCGGTGCTTCCAACGACATAGAACAGGCAACCAAACTGGCAAGGGGTATGATCACCCGTTACGGTATGAGCGATGAGTTCGACATGGTGGCGATGGAAAATGTCAGCAACCAGTATCTGGGCGGTGATTCCTCCCTGAGTTGCTCCTTCGAGACACAGACGCTGATCGACAAAAAAGTGGTTGAACTGGTAAGACAGCAGCATGAGAAAGCACTGCAGATTCTGCAGGACAATATCATGAAACTGCATGAGCTGGCAAAATACCTGTATGAAAACGAAACCATCACCGGAGAAGAATTCATGCAGATTCTGGAAAGACAATAGAAAAAGCCCTTTAATTCTTAAAAAAATGTGGTAATATGAAGATTATATCAGAGCGTGTCTGGTTTCAGGCACGCTCCATTTTGAATTGAGGAGGAGCGTAATGGAAAAAGAAGTAGTTTCCAAGAACTTTATTGAACAGATTATAGAAAAGGACCTGGCAGAGGGAAAATACGAGACAATCTGCACCCGTTTCCCTCCGGAACCGAACGGATACCTGCATATCGGACATGCAAAATCCATTCTGTTAAACTATGGTCTTTCTCAGGAATATAACGGAAAATTCAACCTGCGTTTCGACGATACCAACCCGACCAAAGAAAAAATCGAGTTTGTAGAGTCCATCAAAGCAGATGTAAAATGGCTGGGAGCTGACTGGGAAGACCGCCTGTTCTTCGCATCCAACTATTTTGACCAGATGTATGAAGCAGCCATCAAGCTGATCAAAAAAGGAAAAGCATTTGTCTGTGACCTGACAGCAGAGCAGATCCGCGAGTACCGCGGAACCCTGACAGAGCCAGGAAAGAACAGCCCGTACCGTGACAGAAGCGTGGAAGAAAACCTGGATCTGTTTGAACGGATGAAAAACGGAGAGTTTGAGGATGGAACAAAAGTTCTGCGTGCCAAGATTGATATGGCATCTCCGAACATCAATATGAGAGATCCGGTTATCTACCGTGTGGCACATATGACACACCACAACACCGGAGACAAATGGTGCATCTACCCAATGTACGATTTCGCACATCCGATCGAGGATGCAATTGAGGGAGTTACTCATTCTATCTGTACGCTGGAATTTGAAGATCACCGTCCGTTATATGACTGGGTGGTAAGAGAACTGGAATATCAGTATCCGCCAAAGCAGATTGAATTTGCAAAACTGTACCTGACCAATGTGGTAACCGGAAAACGTTATATCAAACGTTTGGTAGAAGAGGGTATCGTAGACGGCTGGGATGATCCGCGTCTGGTATCCATTGCCGCTCTGAGAAGAAGAGGATTTACACCGGAATCCATCAAGATGTTTGTGGAACTGTGTGGTGTGTCCAAGGCAAACAGCTCTGTGGACTATGCTATGCTGGAGTACTGCATCCGTGAAGATCTGAAACTGAAACGTTCCCGTGTGATGGCGATCCTGGATCCGGTAAAACTGATCATTGACAATTATCCGGAAGGTCAGATCGAAGAGCTGGAAGCTCCGAACAACATGGAAAATGAAACTCTGGGAACCAGAAAAGTACCGTTTGGCAAAGAACTGTACATTGAGAGAGAAGAATTTCATGGTAGAACCTCCAAAAAAATACAAACGTCTTTACCCGGGCAACGAAGTACGTCTGATGAATGCCTATTTTGTAACCTGTGTGGGTTATGATACCGACGAAGATGGCAACGTGACAGCCGTTCACTGTACGTACGATCCTGCTTCCAAGGGAGGCAATTCGCCGGACGGAAGAAAAGTAAAAGGAACCATTCACTGGGTAAGCGCACAGGATAATGTGCAGGCAGAGGTTCGTCTGTATGAAAATATCATTGATGAAGAGAAGGGTGTTTATAACGAAGACGGTTCCCTGAACCTGAACCCGAACTCTCTTACGGTTCTGAAAAACTGTTATGTGGAAAAGAGCCTGAAAGATGCGAAAGCATATGACAGCTTCCAGTTCGTAAGACAGGGATTTTTCTGTGTGGATGCAAAAGATTCCAAAGAGGGAGCGCTGGTATTTAACCGGATCGTTTCACTTAAGAGTTCTTTCAAATTGCCAAATAAATAAAAAGATAAGAAAAGCGGAACAGCTGCAGATCTGTGAAACAGGAGCAGTCGTTCCGCTTTTTAACTTACATGAACAATCAGTCTTCTGAATTGTCAGAAGGAGTTTCTTTTTCAGAAGCGTCTTCTTCAGATTCTTCTATATGTTTTTCGTCTTCAGGGACAGGCGAATCTGAAGGAATCGTGGTGTAGCTGCGGCACGGGGTGCAGCTGCTGACTTCCGGGTTTTCTTCTTCACCATCCCACAGATCATCGAAGTCCTCCTCACCGAGGTCATTGACTTCTTTACATTTTTTTATATAGGCAAAGGCAGCACCTAAAGCAGTACCAACGATGGCCAGTCCAGTCAGAGTTTTTAAAAGTTTTTTATTCATTTGCGTCAGTCTCCTTTTTTGTACTCTCATATCATAATATCTATTCTAATCCATTTTGCGTTAAAAGAAAAGGATTATTTTTAAGAGAACAGATGGTGGAAGGTGAACAGTGTTACTATTCACTGGCAATATCCCGCGAGGTGTTTTTTGTGAGCGAAGGTCACAGAAAACCCGAGACATACCGCGCGAATTTATGCGATCAGCATAAATTCTGTGCATCGCGCAGCGTGTTACTGAGAACGGAGTGAACAGTAACTGAACAGTAATGCGTTTCCGCTTGCATCAGGCGGTGACAGGAAGTATAATGTAAGAAATCTGAGAATGTTGTCTGAAAAAAACGGATAAAACAAAGCAATGACAGATTGGGTTGAAAGGAAGAGGACAGAAATGTATAAAGCTTGTATTTTTGATCTGGATGGAACACTGGCAGATACGGTAGAATCCATTGCAAATGTTGCAAATCAGATTCTGGAGCGTTTTGGAGCGCCGGCACAGCCGGTAGAGGACTATAAATATCATGCAGGTGATGGCGGAAATGTACTGATGGAACGGTGTATGAAAGCTGCGGGAGCAGATATGAGCCGCCTGGAAGAAGGTCAGAGACTATACCGTGAGATTTTTGCCAGAGATCCATTATATAAAGTTACCGTATTTGACGGGATGAAGGAGACTCTGAAAGAACTGAAGCGAAGAGGCGTGAAGCTGGCGGTATTGTCCAACAAGCCACATGAAGCGACATATCTGGCTGTGACCGGACTGTTTGGCAGCGATACGTTTGAAGTCATCCAGGGGCTGGAAGTGGGGATGAAGAAAAAGCCGGACCCATCCGGAGCATGGAAAAATTGCGAAAAAACTACAGGTGGAGCCGTCGGAGTGCATGTATGTGGGAGACACGAATACTGACATGAAGACCGGAAAAGCGGCAGGGATGTACACCATTGGAGTGCTGTGGGGATTTCGGGAGCGAAAAGAACTGGAAGAGAATCATGCGGATGAAATTATCGACCGACCGGAAAAATTACTGAAGATTCAGGAGGAAAAATAAAATGTACAGCAAGGAGTGCGTAGAAACCTTTTTAAAACAGCAGGGACAGCTTTTTGATGAACCTGTGGCAGAGACTTATGAGGAAGCAGAAGAATTTCTTGAAGAATGTATGGCTGTTGTAGTAAAAAACATCAAAGAAGTAAAAGAATATCTGGATGAAAGCGGCATGGATGTTGAGGGCATGAGTAAAGAAGAACTTCTAGAAGCCAGTGAAATCTTCTCTTTGCCGGACGGAACCTATCTGATCGTGGAAGGATGACAACGCTACAAAAAGCTATTCTGGAAATCTTGCAACTATTCAGCCACTATTATAAATGGAATGAATAGTTACGAAAATTTTATGGAATAAGAGAAAATTAAGAAACCTCCTGTGTCTTTCTAAAAATTTGGCTGTTACTATAGTTCCTTGTAAACCAGGGAAAACTCGTAACAGAGAAACTGTAAAACAGTTACAAAATATTTTAGAAAGATACAGGAGGTTTTTATGAAGAGGAAAGACTGGACAGGTGGATTATTTTTTATTTATCTGGCGTTTGTGATATGGGTTATACTATTGAAGTTCAGCACATCACCAGATGCACTTCCTCATTTGCGAAATATCAATCTGATTCCTTATGGAGATTGCCTGATGATAAATGGAAATCTGAACATCAGGGAACTGGCGGAAAATATATTGATTTTTGTACCATTTGGAAGTATATGGAGGTGATGTTTGGCGCGAGAAATGAGCAGGGGGAACAGTGATCCTCGCCGGGGCAGGATTCAGTCTGTTTTAGAAACACTGCAGTATTTGCTTGCTATGGGAGCAAGTGACATTACTGATGTAATCAATAATACTCTGGGAGCAGTTATAGGGGGTCTTTTGTGGAAGGCATTTCGTAAAATTGCGGGAGAAAAAAGCTGGCTGATCGTTCAGATTCTTGCAACTGTAGGAACTGTTGGTATGTTGGGAGTGGGTGTACTGATTTGTATCACAAATGCATAGAAAAAGAAAATGTGATATGTAACAATAATAGACAATATATATATAAAGGTGCTTTTGGACTTTAAATATTTGTAAAAGACATTGAATTCCCAAACGGATAATGCTAAACTAAGAAAGACATAAGAATCAACGGAACTGTTGAGACAATGAACAGTTTCGAATGAGTTCCTTAAGGAGGGAAAAGCAAATGAGAATCTTAGTTACAGGTGGTGCTGGTTATATCGGAAGCCATACATGCGTAGAACTGCTGAATGCAGGTTATGACGTTGTTGTTGTGGACAATCTGTACAATGCCAGTGAGAAAGCTCTGGAGAGAGTAGAAGAAATCACAGGAAAAAAAGTAGTATTTTATAATGCGGATATTCGTGATAAAGAAGCCATGAACGATATCTTCGACAAAGAGAAGGTAGACGCAGTTATTCATTTTGCCGGACTGAAAGCGGTAGGAGAATCTGTAGTAAAACCAATCGAGTATTATGAAAATAATATTGCAGGAACTCTGAATCTGTGTGACGCCATGAGAAATCACGGAGTTAAAAATATTATCTTCAGTTCTTCTGCAACTGTATACGGAGATCCGGCATTTATCCCGATCACTGAAGAATGCCCGAAAGGAACCTGTACCAACCCTTACGGATGGACAAAATGGATGCTGGAACAGATCCTCACTGACCTGCATACCTCAGATCCGGAATGGAATGTTATCCTGCTTCGTTACTTCAACCCGATCGGTGCTCATAAGAGCGGCATGATCGGTGAAGATCCGAAAGGAATCCCGAACAATCTGCTTCCATATGTTGCACAGGTTGCCATCGGTAAACTGGAATGTCTGGGAGTCTTCGGTGATGATTATGATACTCCAGACGGAACCGGTGTACGTGATTACATCCATGTAGTAGACCTGGCTGTAGGTCATGTAAAAGCATTGAAAAAACTGGAAGAAAAACCGGAAGTTCGTGTATACAACCTGGGAACAGGACATGGTTACAGTGTACTGGATGTGGTTCATGCATTTGAAAAGGCATGCGGTCATGAAGTAAAATACCAGATCAAACCGAGACGTGCAGGTGACATCGCCATGTGCTACTGCGATCCTACCAAAGCAAAAGAAGAACTGGGATGGGAAGCGCAGTACGGCATCGAAGAGATGTGTCAGGATTCCTGGAGATGGCAGAGCCAGAACCCGGATGGATATGCAACCGAAAAATAATAGCTGATCAGCAGGTATCCCGTAACCGGGAAGATACTGGAAAGTTACGGGAAATGAAGTATAAATAAAAAACATATAGCCCCGGATTTCATACAGCGTGAAAATTCCCGGGGACTATTTTTTAAAATTTTACGCGAGCAACGAGCCAAATTTCGCGAAGCGTATTTTATCTCGTTGCGTTTGCAAATCAATTATGCATTATGAAGAATTGATTTGTGTTCGTAAATCGGTTCGCAGGTCAGCTGGATACCGAGACGTTTGAAGGTCTGGATATCAACCTGAGACAACATCACACTTGTGTGTACCTGACAGCCTTTCAGGTTCGGGATCTGTTCCATTGCTTTCTGAGCAGCCGGGTTCAGAGCAGTACTGCTGGAGAGCGCGATCAGGATCTCATCGGTGTGCAGTCTCGGGTTGCGGCTTCCCAGATAAGCAGTTTTCAAAATCTGGATCGGTTCGATGGCAGCAGGGGAAAGAATATGTGTTTCATGGGAGATGCCAGCCAGCTCTTTCAGTGCGTTCAAAAGAAGAGCGGCAGAGGATCCCAGCAGATCAGAGGTCTTTCCGGTGATGATTTTACCGTCGGGCAATTCCATGGCAGCAGCCGGTGCACCGGTCTGTTCTGCGCGATTCAGGGCAGCACTGACAACCTTACGATCCTGTGGTGTGATATGTGCCTGCTTCATCAGCAGTTCCAGCTTGAAGACTTCGTCTTCTTTTTTGGAACCATCTACCAGTCCGGCCTTTGCCTGATAATACCGGCGGATGATTTCCTGACGGGAAGCCTCCTGGCATACCTCATCATCGATGATACAATTTCCAGCCATATTGACCCCCATGTCTGTCGGAGATTTGTAAGGGCATTCACCGAAAATCCGTTCAAACATGGCTTCCAGTACCGGGAAGATTTCCACATCACGATTGTAATTGACTGTAGTTTCTCCGTAAGCTTCCAGATGGAAAGGGTCGATCATATTGACATCGTTCAGATCAGCAGTGGCAGCTTCGTATGCCAGATTAACCGGATGCTTCAACGGGATATTCCAGATCGGGAATGTCTCAAACTTCGCATAACCGGCACGAACACCACGTTTCTGCTCATGGTACAGCTGAGACAGGCAGGTAGCCATCTTTCCGCTTCCAGGACCCGGAGCTGTGATAACAACCAGAGGACGAGTGGTTTTGATGTAATCATTCTTTCCATAGCCTTCGTCACTGACAATATGAGAAACATTATTTGGATATCCGTCAATGGAATAAAGAATGTATACCGGGATATCTAAGTTCTCCAGTTTCTTTTTGAAGGCATCTGCGCTTTTCTGACCGGTGTACTGGGTGATCGCAACGCTTCCCACATACAGACCTTTTCCGCGAAATGCTTCGATCAGTCGCAGTACATCCAGATCATAGGTGATACCGAGATCTCCACGAACTTTGTTTTTTTCGATATCTCCGGCACTTATAACAACAACGATTTCTGCCTGGTCAGAAAGCTGCATCAGCATCTGTAGTTTGCTGTCCGGAGCAAAACCGGGCAGCACACGGGATGCGTGATAATCATCAAAAAGTTTTCCTCCAAACTCTAGGTAGAGTTTGTTGTCAAACTGATTGATACGTTCCCGGATGTGTTCAGACTGCATGGATAAATATTTTTGATTATCAAATCCGATTTTCATCTAACCTTGTCCTCCTGTATAAAAATAAAATAACGTAACTGTTCTGTGTCTTTTATAAACACCGCCTATCGGACAGTTAAAAAATACATTCTCTAGTATACTACAAAAGAGACAGAGAATGCTATACGAAATGAAAAAAAACGTAATTTGAAAATTCGATGACGAAAGGGGGAAAAGAGTTGATTTATCGGGAAGAAATCTTTATAATAATGTAGGTATTAAAAGGAGGAAATTATGGACCAGAGACCGAATAATTATAACGATCAGGGGCCGAACGGACAGGGACCGAATGGAAATGGCGGACCTGGAGGCCCAAAGAATAAATCATCTCTGCTGGTGCTGCTGATCTGTGTACTGGCAACCCTGCTGATCTGGACAGTGTTCAGCAATATTTTACAAAGTTCCACATCGAAAGAAATCACTATGATAAATTTCTGGAGATGCTGGATAAAGGAGAAGTCAAATCAGTAGAACTGCAAAGTGGTGTGCTGACTATTGTTCCAAGGGAACAGAAAGTGGAGGGTGTGGAATTTGAATATTCTACCACTGCGATGGAAGACAGCACAACATTGACAGCGAGACTTCTGGAGACAGAACAGAAAACCGGAAATAAGATTACTTTTAATGAGATTCAGCCAGACCCAACCGGATCGATCATCTATACTATTTTAAGTCTGCTGGTACCCTTTGTATTCCTGATTATCCTGATGAACTGGTTGATGAGAAAGATGAACAAAGGCGGCGGAATGATGGGGGTTGGAAAAAGCAAAGCCAAAGCCTATGTACAGCAAGAAACCGGTGTTACGTTCAAAGACGTAGCCGGTGAGGATGAAGCGAAAGAATCCTTGCAGGAAGTGGTGGATTTCCTGCATAATCCGGGAAAATATACGACAATCGGTGCAAAACTGCCAAAAGGAGCCCTTCTTGTAGGACCTCCGGGAACAGGAAAAACTCTGTTGGCCAAAGCAGTTGCCGGAGAGGCGCATGTACCATTCTTTTCTTTGTCAGGGTCTGATTTTGTGGAGATGTTTGTCGGTGTGGGTGCTTCCCGTGTCCGTGATTTGTTTGAAGAAGCTAAGAAGAACGCACCGTGTATCATTTTTATTGATGAGATTGATGCAATTGGTAAAAGCCGTGACAGCCGGTATGGCGGCGGTAACGATGAACGGGAACAGACGCTGAACCAGCTGCTTGCGGAGATGGATGGTTTTGATTCATCCAAGGGTATTCTGATCCTGGCGGCGACCAATCGTCCGGAGATTCTGGATCCGGCACTGCTTCGTCCGGGTCGTTTTGACCGTCGGGTTATTGTGGAACGTCCGGATCTGAAAGGACGTGTCAATATCCTGAAAGTGCATGCAAAAGATGTGTCACTGGATGAAACCGTGGATCTGGATGCGATTGCACTGGCAACTTCCGGAGCAGTAGGATCTGATCTTGCCAATATAATCAATGAGGCAGCCATTCTTGCTGTAAAGAACGGAAGAAAAGCCGTTTCTCAGAAAGATCTCTATGAAGCAGTGGAAGTTGTCCTGGTCGGTAAAGAAAAGAAGGATCGTATTCTCAGTCAGGAAGAACGTCGGATCGTTTCTTACCATGAGGTGGGTCATGCACTGGTAAGTGCATTGCAGAAGGATGCGGAGCCTGTGCAGAAGATTACGATTGTACCGCGGACCATGGGAGCACTCGGATATGTCATGCAGGTACCGGAAGAAGAAAAATATCTGAATACCAAAGCGGAGCTGGAAGCGATGCTGGTAGGTCTCCTTGGTGGTCGTGCTGCAGAAGAAGTGGTATTCGGGAATGTAACAACCGGAGCATCTAATGATATTGAAAAAGCTACGCAGATTGCGAAAGCGATGATCACCCAGTACGGCATGTCTGAAAAGTTCGGACTGATGGGACTGGCGAGTGTGGAGCATGAGTATCTGAACGGCCGTGCAACTCTGAACTGTGGCGATGCAACAGCAACTGAGATTGATCACGAAGTGATGAAGATGCTGAAAGAGTCTTACGAGCAGGCAAAACGGATGCTTTGCGAACACAGGAAAACACTGGACAAGATAGCCGCATTCCTGATCGAACGCGAGACGATCACCGGAAAAGAATTCATGGAGATTTTCCATGAAGCAGAAGGTACAGAGGGAAAAGAACCGGAACCCGCAGAAACAGCAGTGGAAGCAACACCGGAAACACCGGATGCGGAACCGATGACAGAAACCGCATTGCAGGAGGAAGAAGTAACTGCGGATCCTGTCAGCGATACACCAGAAGAAAAGAAAGTACAGGAGCCGGTGAAGGAAGACTCACAGGAATCTCCGATACAGGAATAAAAGAAATATCTGCCGGAAGGCAGGCAAAGAGAAAGGAAAATGGAACAGGGGACTGCGCCATTTTCCTTTTTTCAAAAACAGAGATCTGAGAAACATAGGAAAGAAGGGAAAACAGGGGTTATGTTTGATATACAGGAAGAACTGAAAAAACTGCCGGGAAAACCGGGAGTTTACATTATGCACGATGCGAAAGATACGATCATCTATGTGGGAAAAGCCATCAGTCTGAAAAACAGGGTCCGGCAGTATTTTCAAAGCAGCAGAAATCTTGGAATCAAGAAAGAACAGATGGTGCAACAGATCGCCCGGTTTGAGTACATCATCACAGATTCCGAGCTGGAGGCTCTGGTGCTAGAGTGTAACCTGATCAAGGAACACCGGCCGAAGTACAACACGATGCTCAAGGACGACAAAACTTATCCGTATCTGAAAGTGACGGTTAATGAGGAATATCCACGGGTACTGTTTGTGCGGCAGATGAAAAAGGACAAAGCAAAATATTTCGGACCGTACACCAGTTCCAATGCGGTCAAGGATTCGATGGAGCTGATCCGCAAGCTCTACCATGTCCGTACCTGCAACCGGAATCTGCCACGGGATATCGGCAAGGAGCGCCCCTGCCTGTATTATCACATCAAACAGTGTAAGGCACCGTGTCAGGGGTATATTTCCAAAGAGGAGTACCAGAAGCAGATTGAGGGGGTGCTGGATTTCTTGAACGGGGATTATAAAAAACTGTTAAAAGAACTCGAAGAGAAGATGCTTGCGGCATCAGAAGAACTGCGTTTTGAGGAGGCCGGGGAATATCGGGATCTGATGCAGAGTGTACAGAAGATTGGTGAGCGTCAGAAGATTACCGGAAGTCAGGGAGAGGATAAGGATGTGATCGCGATGGCGATGGATGAAGAAGATGCAGTGGTACAGGTGTTTTTTATCCGGGAAGGTAAAATGATCGGAAGAGATCATTTCTATCTGCGGATCGCAGCAGATGCCACACCATCGCAGATCCTTCTGAATTTTGTGAAACAGTTCTATGCAGGGACACCGTTTATCCCGAAAGAGCTGATGCTGCAAAGAGATATTGATGAGATTGAAGTGCTGGAGGAGTGGCTCAGTAAAAAACGGGGACAGAAAGTGCATATCAGGGTGCCGAAAAAGGGAACGAAAGAGAAACTGGTGGAACTGGCAGCAAGGAATGCACGAATGGTACTGACCCAGGATAAGGAGAAACTGAAACGGGAAGAGGGAAGAACAATCGGAGCTATGAAAGAAATCTGCGATCTTCTGGAACTGGACAGTCTGCAGCGGGTAGAGTCCTATGATATCTCCAACATCAGCGGATTTGAGTCGGTAGGTTCCATGGTGGTTTATGAAAAAGGAAAACCGAAAAGAAACGATTATCGCAAGTTTAAGATCAAATCTGTACAGGGACCGGACGATTACGCCAGCATGGAAGAAGTGCTGACAAGGCGGTTCCGGAGAGGAATTGAGGAACAAAAAGACAAAGAAGAAGAGGAATCCAGTGGTTTCAGTCAGTTCCCGGACCTGATCCTGATGGATGGTGGAAAGGGACAGGTGCATGTGGCAGAACAGGTACTGGCGGAACTCGGGCTTACGATTCCGGTATGCGGTATGGTCAAAGATGACAATCACCGGACAAGGGGGCTGTACTATCAGGAGCATGAGATTCCTATCAGTCACACCAGTGAGGGGTTTAAGCTGATTACGAGAATCCAGGATGAAGTGCATCGGTTCGCTATTGAATATCACCGTCTGCTTCGAAGCAAGGGACAGATCCATTCGATTCTGGATGATATTGAGGGGATCGGGCCGACACGGAGAAAGGCACTGATGAAATATTTCAAATCTATCGAGGAGATCCGGGTGGCAAGTGAAGAGGAACTTGGCAATGTTCCGTCGATGAATCGGCAGTCTGCACAAAAAGTGTACCAATTTTTTTCATTCTTGATGGTTGATTTCTTGCAGTTTGAGGTTTCATGTGATAAGATATTTATAAAGTTTTGAAAAAGGAGAGCGAGATATGAAGGCTGTAAAACTGACCAAACTGGTTCAAGAAATGAATCTGAAGAATCTTACGCCGGAAGTGGACATGGAGCATGTACGCATCACTCTTCCGGATATTAACAGACCGGCCCTTCAGCTGACAGGATATTTTGAACATTTTGCCTCTGAACGTGTACAGATTATCGGTTATGTAGAGTATACTTATTTGATGCACCTGAATCCGGAAGAGCGAAAACGCAGTTTTGAGAATTTTGTATCCAAACAGATTCCCTGTGTGATCTTTACGACGATGACGGAACCGGATGAAGATATGCTGGATATGGGAAGAAAGTACAATGTGCCGATTCTTGTAACAGAAAAAACCACATCCAATTTCATGGCAGAGATTATCCGCTGGCTGAATGTACAGCTGGCACCGTGTATTTCCATTCACGGTGTATTGGTGGATGTATATGGCGAAGGTGTTCTTATCATGGGTGAGAGCGGTATCGGTAAGAGTGAAGCAGCTCTGGAGCTGATCAAACGCGGTCATCGTCTGGTAAGTGATGATGTGGTGGAGATCAGCAAAGTCAGTGATGTGGAACTGGTGGGAACTGCACCGGATATCACCCGGCATTTTATTGAACTGCGTGGTATCGGTATCATTGATGTGAAGACGCTGTTTGGTGTGGAAAGTGTAAAAAATACCCAGTCCATCGATCTGGTCATCAAACTGGAAGAATGGAGCCGGGATAAAGAATACGACCGTCTGGGACTGAAAGAAGAATATACAGAGATCCTTGGCAATAAAGTGGTGTGCCATTCTCTGCCGATCCGTCCGGGTCGAAATCTGGCTGTTATCGTGGAATCTGCGGCAGTCAACCACCGTCAGAAAAAGATGGGATATAATGCGGCACAGGAACTGTATAACCGTGTACAGGCGAACCTGGCAAAAAAGAAGGAGGACTAAAAAGATGAGTTATTGTTTTGGAATTGATATCGGAGGAACAACCGTAAAATGCGGATTATTTACAACAGAAGGTGTACTTCTGGAAAAATGGGAGATCAAAACCCGTACAGAAGAAAATGGAAAAGCAATCCTTCCGGATGTAGCAGAAACGATCCTGAAAAAAATGGAGAAAAAGGAATTGAAAAAACAGAAGTTACTGGTGTGGGTGTAGGTGTTCCGGGACCGGTTGTAAAAGAAAGAGAAGTACAGGTGGCAGTTAATCTGCATTGGGGATATACCATGCTGGCAGATGATCTGGAAAAACTGCTGGATCAGATTCCGGTAAAAGTAGGAAATGATGCTAATGTTGCAGCTCTTGGTGAGATGTGGAAAGGCGGTGGAGAAGGTACAAAGAACCTGATTATGGCTACACTGGGAACCGGCGTCGGCGGCGGTATTATTGTGGATGGCAAGATTGTTACCGGAGCACATGGTGCAGGTGGAGAAATCGGACATGCCTGTGTGGAACCGGAAGAAACCGAAAGCTGTAACTGTGGAAATAAAGGCTGTCTGGAACAGATGGCTTCTGCTACCGGTATCGTAAGAATCGGTAAAAAAATTATGGCAGAAAATACTGCTGAGACAAAACTGCATCTGGATAATTTCAGCGCAAAAACCATCTTTGACGCATATAAAGAAGGCGACAGTGTAGCAAAACAGATCGTAGATAAATTTGCCGAGTATCTGGGAACGGCACTGGCTATTTTCACCTGTGTAGTAGACCCGGAAGTAATCGTTATTGGTGGTGGTGTATCCAAAGCAGGTCAGCCTCTGATAGATGCAGTGGCAGGCTACTACAAAGAACACGCTTTCATCAGCTGTAAAGGCACTCCGATCGTTCTGGCAAAACTGGACAACGATGCCGGAATCTACGGAGCTGCAAAACTGGTAGTCGCTTAGATGAAAATAAGAACAAACAATGAGATGAAATCGTTGTCTGAATGTAACTATTCAGTATCCAACGTAACTGTGAAGGTACTGAACAGTTACGTCTGAATAACAAAAAGAACGGATACAAATCCATGAAAAACATAGGTATGTATCCGTTCTTTTGTTGCATGTATCGCGATAACCGGTCCGGTGGACCAAATTATGATTCCATCTGTTATGTGGAATCTGTCAGGCGGCCGGAGCTGCATCCTGTCCGCCGGTATCCGGAGTGGCAGGATCACCGCCTGCAGCCGGAGCAGAAGCATCCGGTGGTGCAGCATCGGTGCCACCGGTATCCGACGGTGTTGCGCCAGCACCGGCATCCGTTGTTGTGCCATCTCCGGTCGCAGAATCTGTGGTTTCTCCGGTAGTGGTATCACCATCTGTATTGCTCTCAGAGTCGGAAGGACTTGCTTCCGGTGAGGGCAATGGAGGTGGTGTAGGAGCCACATAATGGCGGGTACACCGCACAGAAGGAATTGTAGAAGTTTCAAAATATTCTGTACGGGTTGGGCATCCGGAACCTGCCAGCAGTCCGCTGGAGGTACAGATCGTAGCCTGCTTTACAGTGGAAGGAATCTCGAAATCCACATAAGGAAGATCCGCATGAATCCGGCCCATAACCTTTTTCCACAAGTTTTATGGAAAGATTTGCAGTCATCTTCCAGAAATTCGTTGGTGTCATAACCTGCCCATACGGCACAGGTGTAATATGGTGTAAAACCTGCAAACCACACGTCACGGGTTGCAGAAGTTGTACCTGTCTTACCTGCTACCGGCATATTATCCAGTTTCAGACCGTTACCGGTACCACCCTCATCGTTGACAACACTTTCGAGAGCACTTGTGAGCAGATAAGCGGTGCTTTCACGGAAGACTTCGGTTGTTTTTGGTTTGTTTTCCAGTACCACATCCCCGTTCTGATCCAGAATCTTGGTATAAAATACCGGTTTGGTGTAAGTACCACCGTTAGCGATTGCAGCGTAGGCAGCAGTCAGTTCCAATGTGGAAACACCGTTGGTGATACCGCCCAGGGCAGTAGGTTCTCTGGCGTCATCGAAAACCTGACCGTTGATTATTTCGTGATCGGTAACTTTTCGAACCCCAGATCTTCAGATACGTATATCCAAGTCGTGGGGTCACATCACGGAAGCACTGTACGGCAATGGTATTACAGGAATACTTGAGAGCATCACGGATCGTCATGGTACCGCGATAACCGCTGTAGGCATTTTTAACCGGGCGGTTTGTATTCTCATAAGTGATGGCCTGATCCACATAAGTGTCTGCCAGAGTAAGTCCAAGATCATTGATAGCAGGTCCGTAAACAGCCAACGGTTTGAAAGTAGAACCAGGCTGGCGGTAGGTATCGGTTGCCCGGTTCAGAGTAAGACTGGCAGTCTTTTCACCACGTCCTCCGACCAGAGCTTTGACATATCCGGTGTGCTGGTCAATGATAACCATAGAAGATTGTGGCTGAGGAGCAAAGCTGATTCGTTCGGCAAGAATAGTTTCACCTTCACCAACGACGGCTGCTTTATATTCATCCACATAGTGTTGTGCTTCTTCTTCGGAGTCAAATAAAAGATCAAAATTATCTTCTCCATGATCTTTGAAATATAGTTTCATCATTTCTTTACTATAGTTCTGGATGGTTCCGTCTGCTTTCTGCACTGTCAGGGCCCAGTCGATACCGAGCTGTATATGAGCCGGAAAGTTTTCTTCATTTTGATATTCTTCATCCAGGATAGACTGAATTGCCGGATCCTGTGTGGTATAGATCCGAAGACCACCACTGTAAAGTGCATTTTGTGCCTGTACTTTTGTATAGCTTTTCTGTTCCTGCAGATCGGTAATGATCTGTGAGGTCAGTTCATCAATGAAATAAGAGTACGGGGTAGCGGTTTCCTGGGAAGAATCTGTTTCCTGGATCCGTTCATAGACGTTGTCAGCAAGCGCTTCCTGATATTCTGCTTCGGAAATATATCCCTGATTCCGCATATTGGTCAGTACCTTTTTGCGACGTTTTGCATTTTCTTCCGGAAAACGAATCGGATTATATGCATAAGGATTCTGGGGGATTGCAGCAAGTACGGCACATTCGGAAAGTGTCAGATCTTCGCTGTTTTTTCCAAAATAGCGCTGAGCCGCGGCCTGAACACCATAAGTTCCCGCAGACAGATTGATGGTATTCAGATAATTTTCCAGAATTACACTTTTGGTATCCATTCCTTCGGCAGTCAGGGAAGCTTCCAGCTGAAGTGCCAGATACTGTTCCTGGATCTTACGCTTGAAACGTTCGATCTTACCTTCGTTGGTCCAGTTGGTAAATACATTATTTTTCAGAAGCTGCTGTGTCAGAGTACTGGCGCCCTCATTAAAATGAAATCCATGGGAGACACCGTTTACAAAAGCACGTAAAATTCCCTGGATATCAATTCCATTATGTTCGTAAAAACGTTCATCCTCGATGGCAACGATTGCATGCTGCATATTCAGCGGAATCTTGCTGATCGATACCGACATACGGTTGGCATTGGGAGCGGACAGTTTCTGAAGCTGATTACCATCTGCATCATACACGAAGGTGGCATTTCCACTGGGCATGATGTTTACATCAGAGATATCCGGAGCAGTATCGAGAATAGCACGGAAGGCGCCAATCCCCATGCAACAGAAGATCACACATACTGCAGCAAAACTCAGAAACAGAATGCGCAGAAAAGTGACACCCGCCCGTTTTCCTCTTTTCGAGGAGGCGGAAGACAGTTGTTTCGCTTTTTCTGGGTGGAATTTTTTCCAAAATTCATTTGTGTACCTCCTTTATCCTGCTTATTATAGCAAATTTCAAAATTCAATAAAAGACTGAATTAAAAAGTTCACATTTTCCTTGCATCCAGAAAGGAAAATCCCCTATAATAAAAAAACAATGAATGATACTTATAAGGAGAATTACCATGTTGGAGCGATATAAAACAGTCTATCGTGGAAAAGGAGGGGAAATTATTGAAAAGAAATCCCGCTTTATTGCTACGGTACGTCTTGTGGAGACAGAAGAAGAAGCGCTGGCATTTATTGAAGAGATGAAGAAAAAGTACTGGAATGCCACCCATAACTGTTTTGCCTATGTGATCGGAGAGCGGAGAGAATGTGTGCGATGCAGTGATGATGGAGAACCAAGTGGAACAGCAGGAAAACCCATGCTGGATGTGTTACTCGGAGAAGAGCTGTATAACACAGCGGTTGTGGTAACAAGATACTTTGGTGGAACGCTTCTGGGAACCGGAGGACTTGTGCGTGCGTATTCGAAGGCGGTACAGGAAGGTCTGGCACAGAGTGATCTGATTGAAAAACAGTATGGAAATATCCTGGAGATCGGAACGGATTACAACGGGGTGGGAAAGATCCAGTATTTGATCGGAGAAAATAAAATTCCGGTGCTTGAGTCTGAGTATACGGATAAAGTACGGTTCCAGGTACTTCTTCCAATGAGTGAGACAGAACACTTTCAAAAATTGCTGACAGAGGCAACAAATGCACGGGCCAGTCAGGAGATTGTGGATAGCTGCTATTATGCGGTATGGAACGGGAAGATACTGATGGGGGATGAACTGAGAGGGTGAGAAACGCCGGTGCCGAAAATGACACCGACGTTTTCCCTGCGTTTTGACAGATCAATTGTTTTGAAACTTCCGGATTAAACAGTCACCGGTTCCGGATAAGTCTCGCCCAGTGTGTCGATTACAATAGTTGCAATCACCTGATCTTCCAGTGGTCTGTCACGGAAATCAGTTGGCACTTTGGCGATTTTGTCAATGACATCAAGACCTTCTGTGATCTTACCGAAGGCTGCATAAGCACCATCCAGATGAGGGGAGGTCTCATGCATGATGAAGAACTGACTTCCCGCAGAATCCGGATGCATGGCACGTGCCATGGACAGAACACCAGGGGTGTGCTTCAGATCGTTGGCAAAACCATTCTGTGCAAATTCTCCTTTGATGGAGTATCCGGGACCACCCATACCGGTTCCCTCCGGGCATCCGCCCTGGATCATGAAACCGGGAATGACACGATGAAAGATTTTTCCATCGTAGAAATGTTTGTTTGCCAGGCTGATAAAGTTGTTGACGGTATTTGGTGCGATTTCAGGATAGAGTTCGCCCTTCATCACATCACCGTTTTCCATTGTGATCGTAATAACAGGATTTGACATGATAAACGCTCCTTTTTCTTTTCATTTTTCAGCTGTTACAGCTGTCAGAACTCATTATAATATGGAAAGAACAAAGGCGCAAGAAAAAGAATAGATGAGGAAATTATGGAAAGAGAAATTGATTTAAAGAAAATATCTGATGGAAAATTATATACAAATAAAGATATGGTAAAAGCAGGATGCGGTGAATGTCAGGGGTGTTCTGACTGCTGTCGGGGGATGGGGAACTCGATTTTTCTGGATCCAATGGATATTTACCGGCTGACAACAGGATTGGAATGTACGTTTGAAGATCTTTTAAGTACCTGTGTGGAACTTCAGGTGGTGGACGGATTTATCCAGCCGAATATGAAGATGACCGGAAAAGAAGAACAGTGTCCGTTTTTAAATGAAAAAGGCCGCTGTAACATCCATGCGATCCGCCCGGGGATCTGTCGGTTATTTCCACTGGGAAGATGCTATGACGGTGAAGGTGGATTTCAGTATTTTCTTCAGATATATGAGTGCAAAAAAGAGCCGAAGTCCAAAGTAAAGATCAAAAACTGGCTGGGCGTGGAAGAAATCGGAAGATATGAGAACTTTGTGGCACAGTGGCACTATTTTCAGAAAGATGCCCGGAAGGTGTTGGAGGGGATTTCACAGGAAGCACTGGTAAAGAAACTTCATCTGTATCTGCTGACACTGTTTTATCAGAAACCCTATGATGGAAAACGGGATTTTTACAGTCAGTTTGAGCAACGACTTCAGGAAGCAAAACAGCAGATTGGTATTGCAGGATAAACAAAATCAGACAATACTCGTTCCGGTGTACACAGATACGGAGAGAGTTCCTGCCCGTATAAAAGGCGATAAATGATCAGGGAACGATCAGGTTGCTTTCAGCGAATCCCTGTAGGGGATATAGGAAGTATCGAAAAGACAGAGTTCATCGAGACTGTTAAACTCCCGGACAATACCTTCTGGATATTTTCGAAGAGTCAGGGAAAGTTCGTCCAGATGATTACTGTAAAAAGCTTCCCAACTGAGGTCTTTTGAGCCAGGGTCATCGTATTCTTTCTGCATCAGTTCACAGAAACGGGCAGAAAACTGGTTATCCCAGTAAGCGGGACCGGTCATATACCAGCAATTGCTGCCACCTTTTCGAATACGGGAAATTTTTCCGTTAAAACCGGTAGTAACACATAACTTGTCTGTTTTTTCTGAAGAAAAAGTACCGGCGTAATAAGATTCATATACATAAGAATCAAAAATATTTTCCATACAGTACAGATCAGAACAACAGATGTATGAATTCTTCAGCACTTTTCGTGCGGCATAAATAGATGAAAGATTATTTCGGACTGCATACTCTGTATTTTCAATCAGATACACACCATATTTTTCTGCCAGATAAGAAAATGCTTCTTTTTGATGACCAACCACGATATAGATTTCCGGAATCTCAGCCTCGATCAGCTGACGGATCATCCTTTCAATAAGAATCTCTCCCTTGACTTTCAGAAAAGCTTTAGGCTTCGTATCAGACAGAGGTTTGAACCGGGAACACATACCGGCGGCAAGGATGATGGCATTGTCTACATGATAAGGACGGAGCGCATCATAATTTCCGTTTTGAAAGCAGTCATCGAACTCAGACTTTACCATAACGAAAGAATCCTCCTGTGAATAAAACACAATAATAACGTTACGATTGTAGTGCAGTTTTCAGGGAATGTCAAGAAAAATGGTGTGGGGGAGAAAAGGCTGCAACCAAAAAACACATAAAGAGACGGAAATGTAAGAAAACTGTAACGAAATATGATTAGAATATTAATATAAGTATAATATAATAAATAAAAAGTGTACGTTTGTATGTACGGAAAAATACAGGAGGGGAACAGATGAAAAAGAGAAGAGGCATATTATTCGCTTTGGGAATTGTACTGTCATTATCGGTGGCTGTTCCGGCGGTAGCAGCAGAAAATGTAACAGGTACTACTGTTACACAGGATTCTGTCGAGAATGAACAAGCGCAGGAAGCATCGAAAGAAAATGAGACAGATGCAGCTCAGATTCCACAGATACAGGATGAAGAAAAAACTGCGGACGCTGATGGGAAAGAAAAAGAAGTCACACCGACATGGGAAAAATATGAAACAGAGAACGGCGATGTTTGGCGGTTAAAACTGGGTGAGAGTACTCCACCGGACAATGATGGCTATGCACGTGACACGGTCTATACCAATAATGGAAATACATACTATATTAATAAAGATAGAGATATGTCGACCGGATACGTCAAAGTGGATGATTCAGCAACAGATCCGTCAGCTGATAAACTCGAACCGGGATTGTACTATTTTTCAAAAGAAGGAAACGATCCTTCCGCAGATACTCTTGGAAGTATGTTGAAAGACTGTTGGGCACAGGAAGCAGATGAAAACGGTGCATGGCATTATCTGGGATCCGATGGAAAAGCGGTAAATACCGGAGAAAAAGCAGGATGGCAGCAGCCTGAAAAAGACTGGTATTATCTGAAAGAGGATGGAACCATTGATACTTCTAAAGCAGGCTGGGTGCAGATTGAAAATGTATGGATGAAAGCCGGCAAAGGTGTGGCAACTATTCAGAAAGCAGGCTGGTATCAGATTGAAAACAGATGGTATATGCTGAAAAACGATGGAAGCAGAGACACTTCTAAAGTGAACTGGCAGCAGATCAACGGAAACTGGTACTTCCTGAAAGCTGACGGAAGCAGAGATACTTCGAAAACCGGTATGCAGACAGGAATAAATGGAAAAACCTATTTTTTGAATGCAGAAGGAGTACCACAGAACGGATTCCAGACAGTAAACGGCGTTGCCTATTATTTTGATGTACAGGCAGGAACAGCAAGACAGCTGGGAAATAATTGGCAGCAGATGAATGGTTCCTGGTACTGGATCGAAAACGGAAGGGTGGCAACCGGCTGGAGAGTAATCAATGGTAAGTGGTATTATCTGAATCCGGCAGACGGAAGAATGCTCACCGGATTCTATAAGGATGCAACCGGACAGTTGTTCTACAGTGATGGAAGCGGCGCAATGTTAAGTACTACCGGCTGGTATCTGATGAATGGAACCTGGTACTGGGTAAATGGAAACGGATCTCTGGCAACCGGCTGGATCAATGTTGGCGGAACCTGGTACTACATGGGTGAAAACGGTGCTATGAAAACCGGCTGGTATCAGGTGAAAGGTGTATGGTATTAT